>ERZ827469.15-NODE-15-length-271888-cov-6.080888_pt1 | contig 271888 bp, 226 predicted proteins | sample MGYA00519917_ERZ827469 | MGnify/ENA primary metagenome ERZ827469 (study PRJEB31778, sample SAMEA3449314) | human gut metagenome | biome: human gut; feature: human-associated habitat; material: faeces | place: United Kingdom | collected 2010/2012 ... | reverse complement strand
AGTGCAACGCGGCTTTCGCTCACCGTTGCGAGGTGGCGTATATTACGCTTTCCTCTTTCAGAGTCAACCCGTTATTTCAGGATTTTTTCTCTTCAACCGACCCGGTTGTTTGTGAAGTGATTCACATCTGCCGTGTCAGTGGGAGCGCATTATAGGGAGTTATTCGGCGGTGACAAGCGGTAAAATGCAATTTTATTTCAACCGCTCACCTTTTATACATAACGCTTATTTTTGCTGCTTTTTGATAGCATCCGGCAGGTCTGCCAGGCTATTAAGTACCCAATCAGCGGCACTTTCGGCTTCTGGGGTCACCGGCTTGCCGGTGCGCACTAATACTTTCGTGCCGACATTGGCCGCCAGAGCTGCCTGCATATCTTCGACTTTATCGCCAACCATAAATGAAGCCGCCATATCAATATGCAGATAGTCGCGCGCCGAAATCAGCATCCCTGGATGCGGCTTGCGGCAGTCGCAGGTCTGGCGAAACTCTTCAACGGTTCCCTGCGGGTGGTGCGGACAATAATAGATGCCATCCAGATCAACGCCGCGATCGGCCAGCGACCAGTCCATCCACTCCGTCAGCGTTTCAAACTGCTCTTCAGTAAACTTACCGCGGGCGATACCGGACTGGTTGGTCACCAGCACCAGCGCGTAGCCCATCTCCTTTAATTGACGCATTGCGTCAATGACGCCATCGATAAATTCAAAGTTGTCGATTTCATGGACATAGCCGTGATCGACGTTAATCGTGCCATCACGGTCAAGAAAAATTGCGGGTACTGACATTGCCACCGGTTTGCTCCTGATAAAGGCTAATGCGCGTAGTATCGCATGTTTCCGGACGCAAGAAAGTGCTCATTATACAGAGTCAGATTGATTTAGACGTCTGGATGCCTTAACATCCATTTCATTGACAGGCATCGCCTGGACACGGCAGAAGAAAATGCCACGGCAAACGGCTAAACGATAATAAATAACTGATGATTAAACTTTCGAATATTACCAAAGTGTTCCAGCAGGGAAATCGCAGCATACAGGCGCTGAACGATGTCAGCCTGCATGTCCCCGCCGGGCAAATTTATGGCGTCATCGGCGCTTCCGGCGCGGGTAAAAGTACGTTAATCCGCTGCGTTAACCTGCTCGAACGTCCAACGCAGGGCAGCGTACAGGTGGGCGGTCAGGAACTAACGGCGCTGTCAGAAAAAGAGCTCACTCGCGCTCGTCGCCAGATTGGCATGATCTTCCAGCACTTTAACCTGCTTGCCTCACGCACCGTATTCGGCAACGTGGCGTTGCCTCTGGAGCTGGATAATACGCCGAAAGATGAAATCAAGCGCCGGGTGACCGAGCTGCTCGATCTCGTCGGTCTGGGGGATAAACACGATAGCTATCCGGCAAATCTCTCCGGCGGTCAAAAACAGCGCGTGGCCATCGCCCGTGCGCTGGCGAGCAATCCAAAAGTCCTGCTCTGCGACGAAGCCACCAGCGCTCTGGACCCGGCCACTACGCGTTCGATTCTGGAACTGCTGAAAGATATCAACCGTCGCCTGGGCCTGACGATTTTGCTGATTACCCATGAAATGGATGTCGTCAAACGCATCTGCGATTGCGTTGCCGTTATCAGCAACGGCCAGTTGATTGAACAGGATACGGTGAGTGAGGTCTTCTCTCATCCCAAAACCCCGCTGGCGCAACAGTTTATTCAGTCAACGCTGCACCTTGATATCCCGGATGATTATCAGGCCCGCCTTAAACCTGAAGCGCTTCCCGATAGCGTGCCCATGCTGCGCATGGAGTTTACGGGTCACTCCGTTGATGCCCCGCTTCTTTCTGAGACTGCCCGTCGTTTTAATGTGAATAACAACATTATTAGCGCGCAGATGGATTACGCGGGCGGCGTGAAGTTCGGCATTATGCTCACTGAGATGCACGGCACGCAGGAAGATACCCAGGCCGCAATCGCCTGGCTACAGGAACACCATGTAAAAGTAGAGGTACTGGGATATGTCTGAACCAATGATTTGGCTGCTGGTTCGCGGCGTATGGGAAACGCTGGCCATGACGTTTGTCTCCGGCTTCTTCGGTTTTGTTCTCGGCCTGCCGGTCGGCGTGCTGCTGTACGTCACCCGTCCGGGGCAAATTGTCGCTAATGCGAAGCTCTACCGCACGCTTTCGGCGGTGGTGAATATTTTCCGCTCAATTCCTTTTATTATCCTGCTGGTGTGGATGATCCCATTCACTCGCGTGATCGTTGGCACGTCGATTGGCCTGCAGGCGGCTATCGTTCCGCTGACGGTCGGCGCTGCGCCGTTCATCGCCCGTATGGTGGAAAACGCCCTGCTGGAGATCCCCACCGGCCTTATCGAAGCATCCCGCGCCATGGGCGCAACGCCGATGCAGATCGTGCGTAAGGTTCTGCTGCCGGAAGCGCTGCCGGGTCTGGTGAATGCGGCAACCATCACGCTCATTACGCTGGTAGGCTATTCCGCGATGGGCGGCGCCGTGGGTGCCGGTGGTCTCGGGCAGATTGGCTATCAGTACGGTTATATCGGCTACAATGCAACGGTAATGAATACCGTACTGGTGCTGCTGGTTATTCTGGTGTACTTAATCCAATTCTCAGGCGATCGTATCGTCCGGGCTGTGACTCACAAATAACATTACACACAATACAGAATCTTACAGGAAGGAAATAACATGGCCTTTAATTTCAAAACCTTTGCGGCAGTCGGCGCGTTAATCGGTTCTCTGGCTCTGGTGGGTTGCGGTCAGGACGAAAAAGATCCTAACCATATTAAAGTCGGCGTTATCGTCGGTGCGGAGCAGCAGGTTGCGGAAGTCGCGCAGAAAGTAGCAAAAGAAAAATACGGCCTTGATGTCGAACTGGTGACCTTCAACGACTACGTTCTGCCGAACGAAGCGCTGAGCAAAGGTGATATCGACGTTAACGCCTTCCAGCATAAACCGTATCTTGACCAGCAAATCAAAGATCGCGGCTACAAGCTGGTTTCCGTAGGTAACTCTTTTGTTTACCCGATTGCGGGTTATTCGAAAAAAATCAAATCGCTGGACGAACTGCAGCCGGGCTCTCAGGTCGCGATTCCTAACGATCCCACCAACCTTGGCCGCTCTCTGCTGCTGCTGCAACAGGTTGGCCTGATCAAACTGAAAGAAGGCGTTGGTCTGCTGCCAACCTCTCTGGATATTATTGAAAACCCGAAAAACCTGAAAATTGTTGAGCTGGAAGCCCCGCAGCTGCCGCGCTCTCTGGATGATGCGCAAATCGCTCTGGCGGTTATCAATACTACCTATGCCAGCCAGATTGGCTTAACGCCGGCAAAAGACGGTATTTTCGTGGAAGGTAAAGAGTCTCCGTACGTGAACCTGATTGTCGCTCGCGAAGACAACAAAGATGCGGAAAATGTTAAGAAATTTGTTCAGGCCTATCAGAGTGATGAAGTTTACGAAGCGGCTAACAAAATCTTTAATGGCGGTGCGGTGAAAGGCTGGTAATCTTTTCTCAGCGTAATATCATTCAGGACGGGCTTTATGCCCGTCTTGTCATTTATGCAAGCACCTGATTCAATAGCGCCCTGTTTTATTATTTATTGAGGAAATACTATGCGTGCTTTACCGGTCTGTTTGTTAGCACTCATGTTAAGCGGTTGTTCTATGCTAAGCAGATCTCCCGTCGAGCCTGTACAAAGCACCGTAACCCCGCCTGCCAAATCGGAACCGGCAAAACCGAAAGCGACGCGTCCGGCCCCGGTAAGAATCTATACCGATGCAACAGAATTGGTGGGTAAACCTTTCCGCGAACTCGGCGAAGTCACCGGTGAATCATGCCAGGCCTCGAATCAAGACTCTCCGCCCAATATCCCGACGGCGCGCAAGCGCATGCAGATTAACGCTGCAAAAATGAAAGCCAATGCCGTGCTGCTGCACCGCTGCGAAGTGACCAGCGGAACTCCGGGCTGCTACCGCCAGGCCGTCTGCCTTGGTTCAGCGCTTAACGTTACGGCGCAATGAGTGATTTTCAGTTTGCGCAGATAGGCGTTATTCGCTCGCCCTATAAAGAAAAATTTGCCGTCCCCCGCCAGCCTGGGCTGGTTAAAAACGGCGGCGGCGAATTATATCTTCTGCCCCCCTATAACCAGGCCGATGCCGTACGTGGCCTGGAAAACTTCAGCCATCTGTGGATCCTGTTTGTGTTTCATCAGACCATGGAAGGCGGCTGGCGTCCGACCGTGCGCCCTCCCCGCCTCGGCGGTAATGCGCGGATGGGCGTTTTCGCCACCCGTTCGACCTTTCGTCCTAATCCAATCGGTATGTCGCTGGTCGAGCTAAAAGGTATTCGCTGCCAGAAAGAACACGTTGTTCTGGAACTCGGTAGTCTGGACCTGGTGGATGGTACGCCGGTCGTGGACATCAAACCTTACCTGCCCTTTGCCGAAGCGCTGCCGGAAGCCAGCGCGAGCTACGCGCAGCAGGCACCGCAGGCGGAAGTGGCGGTGAGCTTCACGCCCGAAACAGAAGCCCGGCTTTTAGAACTGGAAAAGCGCTATCCCCGACTTAAGGTGTTTATTAGCGAAGTTCTGGCGCAAGATCCGCGCCCGGCATATCGTAAAGAAGAAGACCCGGGAAAGACCTACGCCGTCTGGCTGCTGGATTTTAACGTGCGCTGGCGGGTGATTTCGTCCGGTTTTGAAGTCTTTTCTCTCGAACCACGCTAATTTTATTTTCCTCTCTTTTGGCATCTTTGCCACACTGGTAAACTAAACCACTTTTTTGTGTCAGGCTGGCTCCCAGCCTGTATCGATCGTCCAAATGGAACCGTAACAACATGCGTACTAGCCAATACCTGCTCTCCACTCTGAAGGAGACACCTGCCGACGCCGAGGTTATCAGCCATCAGCTGATGCTGCGCGCCGGGATGATCCGCAAGCTGGCCTCCGGGTTATATACCTGGCTGCCGACCGGCGTGCGCGTCCTGAAAAAAGTCGAAAACATCGTGCGTGAAGAGATGAATAACGCCGGTGCAATCGAGGTGTTAATGCCGGTAGTTCAGCCCTCTGAGCTGTGGCAAGAGAGTGGTCGCTGGGAACAGTACGGCCCGGAACTGCTGCGTATTGCTGACCGTGGCGAACGTCCGTTCGTACTCGGCCCGACTCATGAAGAAGTGATCACCGACCTGATTCGTAACGAGCTGAGCTCTTACAAACAGCTGCCGCTGAACTTCTATCAGATCCAAACCAAGTTCCGTGACGAAGTGCGCCCGCGTTTCGGCGTGATGCGTTCCCGTGAATTCCTGATGAAAGATGCTTACTCTTTCCATACCTCTCAGGAATCTCTGCAGGAAACCTACGACGCGATGTACGCCGCGTACAGCAAAATCTTCAGCCGTATGGGCCTGGATTTCCGTGCGGTACAGGCTGACACCGGTTCTATCGGCGGTAGCGCATCTCACGAATTCCAGGTGCTGGCGCAGAGCGGCGAAGATGACGTGATCTTCTCTGACTCTTCCGACTACGCGGCCAATATTGAGTTCGCCGAAGCCGTTGCGCCGAAAGAGCCACGCGCGGCCGCCACTCAGGAAATGACGCTGGTCGATACGCCGAACGCCAAAACCATCGCCGAGCTGGTTGAGCAGTTCAATCTGCCGATTGAGAAAACGGTGAAAACCCTGCTGGTCAAAGCGGTAGAAGACAGCAAGTCTCCGCTGATTGCCCTGCTGGTTCGCGGCGATCATGAGCTGAACGAAGTGAAAGCGGAAAAACTGCCGCAGGTCGCCAGCCCGCTGACCTTCGCCACCGAAGAAGAGATCCGCGCGCTGGTGCAGGCGGGTCCTGGTTCTCTGGGCCCGGTTAATATGCCCATTCCGGTGATTATTGACCGTACCGTTGCCGCAATGAGCGATTTCGCCGCGGGCGCGAACATCGACGGGAAACACTACTTCGGCATCAACTGGGATCGCGACGTCGCCACCCCTGAAGTGGCTGATATCCGTAACGTCGTGGCGGGTGACCCGAGCCCGGACGGTAAAGGTACGCTGCTGATTAAACGCGGTATCGAAGTGGGCCACATCTTCCAGCTGGGTACCAAGTACTCTGAAGCGATGAAAGCCTCCGTACAGGGCGAAGATGGCCGTAACCAGATCCTGACGATGGGCTGCTACGGTATCGGTGTGACGCGCGTGGTGGCGGCCGCCATTGAGCAGAACTTTGACGATCGCGGGATTCTGTGGCCGGAAGCTATCGCCCCGTTCCAGGTTGCGATTCTGCCGATGAACATGCATAAATCCTACCGCGTGCAGGAGCTGGCCGAGAAGCTGTACGCAGAGCTGAGCGCGCTGGGTATCGACGTGCTGATGGACGACCGTAAAGAGCGTCCGGGCGTGATGTTCGCCGATATGGAGCTTATCGGTATTCCGCACACCATCGTGCTGGGCGACCGTAACCTCGACAACGACGATATCGAATATAAATATCGTCGCAGCGGCGAGAAGCAGCTGATTAAAACCGGCGATATCGTGAATTACCTGGTACAACAAATTAAAGGTTAACGCCAAAAGAGGCTCTGGTTTCAGAGCCTCTTTTTTACAAGGATTGTAATCATGGCTAAACAACGGGCAAATTATGTCCTGCTTTTTCCCGCATTGTTTTTACTTTCGGCCTGCACGGTAGACGTCAGCCGGTCCGCGCCTTCCGCTTCCGCTATTAAGCCACCATCGCAGCAATGGGCAGTTAAACTTCAGCGCCAGAGCTCGGTGGCTAATAACACGCTGACTGAAATTAACGCACAAGACCTGCTCCCCGGCGATCTCCTTTTCTCTTCCAGCATTGGCGTGACGTCCCTGGGGATTCGTGCTTTTAGCACATCGTCCGTTAGCCATGTTGCTATCTATATCGGTGATAACCAGGTTGCAGAAGCAACCGGCGCTGGGGTGCAGATTATTCCGCTCCAGCAAGCGATGCGGCACAGCGATAAGCTGTTTGCTCTAAGAGCGCCTGACCTCACGCCGCAACAGGCCGCAGGCATTAAAAATTTCGCCTATAAAAACAGAAACAGCGGCTATAACTATCGCGGCATCATTGAATTTGTGCCCTTTATGGTAACCAAACAGCTCTGCTCCCTGAATCCCTTTTCGAAAGATTTCCGCCAGCAGTGCGTGAATGGCCTGGCCAAAGCGCAGCTTAGCGATGCCGTTTCCGGGGACAAAAAAATGTGGTTTTGTTCTGAGTTTGTCAGCGATGCCTTCGCGAAGGCCGGACACCCGCTGACCCTGGCTCAACCGGGCTGGATTAGCCCATCAGACCTGCTTCATATGCGTGAGGGGGACGTGGCAAACTTTAAGCCCGAAACACAATTGCAGTATATCGGGCATCTTAAATTGGGAATTTATATCAAGACAAGCCGTCTCGTAGGACTCAATTAACTAACGAGAATTGCAGTCTTCTTTTTGATAAAACTTGCCTGGTGAATCCACCGCCAGAACTTTAACCGGCGCTCCCGAATCCGGATTCGCTTCCAGCGTAAAGTGCCCCTCAACCACCAGCAGCACCGGGCGAGTATCCGTTCCGCGCGCCGCGGCATAATCACGCTCGAGCTGCGCGTTATTCGCGACTGCCACTCGCTTGCCGGTTGCGCAATCGGTAAAGGTCGCGGCATCCGCCATATAGAAGTACATTCCGCGCATCGCCATTGGCGTGATGGGCAGGCTGGATTTGACTGACTCAAGCGTATAGTTCAGCGTAGACTCGATGGGATTACCGTCGCGATCGAGCATTTCCAGCTTGTCGCCCTTCGCCCGATAGTAAGACTTCTCGCCTTTGCTGTCGGTCAGCACCAGCTTATCGGCCGTGCGCGCCCAGGTGCCATAGGAAGCAAAGGAGGAAGGCTCGCGACTGACGCCCTGATACCGCTCGTTCATCACCCAGGTGCCGTCTTTCTCAAGAAAGAGCGAAGTTTCGATGCCTTCGCAGTCGGCACACGGCAGCACGCCGCGCCAGCTCTGCTGCATCGGCTTTAGCTCTTCCATCGGCGCCGGTTGTAGCGTGTCCATCTCCGCGCGATGGTTACAGCCGAATAGGGCAAAAAGCGAGCATGCCGCCACGACTGAAAATACGATTTTCTTCACTGTAAATTCCTTATTATCCATTCCACCGGTTCGCCATGCCTTTAAGGACGAACTTTCCCACGCAGCGCCTTAACTGAGGATTTTTGCGCCTTTGAGGCAAGCCGGCGCTCTTTTGACGCTCTGGTCGGCCGCGTCTCCCGGCGGTGCTTCTGCACTGCGGTTAATTCTTGTATTAAGGCAACCAGACGCGCAATCGCCGCTTCGCGATTCATCTCCTGGCTGCGATATTCCTGAGCCTTAATGATAACCACACCCTCGGCAGAAATTAAGTGATGGCTGGAGGTAAGCAGACGTTCCTTATAATACTCGGGCAGGCTCGATGCCTTAATATCAAAGCGCAAATGGATAGCCGTCGATGCTTTATTGACATGCTGACCGCCCGCCCCCTGGGCGCGTATCCCGGAAAGCGAGACCTCGTCATCCGCAATCGCCACGCTGCGGCTAATCGTAATCATGCGGATGTTTGCCAGGCCGTTAAATGAATTTCCAGATTATTCTTAGCGTCAGATAACCAGATAGCGCCATCCTGGATAGTCGCCTGTAGCGACATTGTCCGATCGGCAAAAGCACTGAGCTGCGCCAGCTGAGTATCATCTAAATACCATACGGTTAGCTTTGAAAACTGTGCCATTTTGCTTTTATTTTGCTGCCACCAGATTTCTGCCGCCCGGCTATTATAGGCAAACAGCGCCACCTCTTGCGCCCGCGAACAGGCTTTTTTAATCCGCCGTTCGTCCGGCAGCCCCAGTTCAATCCATAGATCAACGCCCAGATGATCGTTTAGCAGCCAGAGTTCAGCTTCATCATCGGAAGACAGACCGCGGGTAAACTGCAGACGCTCGTCGGCGTATTTCATCCACGCCAGCAGGCGCAGCATCATGCGCTCCTGGGTTTCTGACGGATGCTGGGCAAGCGTCAAACTGGCATCCAGAAACTGGTTTCGGTCCAGGTCGGCCACGTTCACCGTCGCTTTATAAATCGTCGCTTTCAGCGCCATGAGGAAACTCCTGATAAAAATGGCGTTCATTGTAGCGAAACTGGCGGCAAAAGGCTGTCAGCAATCGCAGGATCCCCTTTCATCCTGCTGATATTGCTTAAATGACTATGGTATAGTCACCTTGCTAAACAGAGTTTATCTTCGTAGGCTTAAACTTACATCCCACGGTTAAGTCAGAACGCTGACAGGAGGGCATGTGGACAAATATTGTGAGTTAATACGCAAGCGGTATGCGGAAATAGCCAGCGGGGACCTTGGGTATATCCCGGATGCGCTAGGTTGCGTGTTGAAAGTATTGAATGAGGTTGCGGCGGATCAGGCCCTTGCTGAGTCAGTCAGGGAAAAGGCCGCATATGCGGCGGCAAACTTACTGGTGAGCGATTATGTCAATGAATGATACTTATCAACCCATCAATTGCGATGATTATGACAACCTCGAACTTGCCTGTCAGCACCATCTGGTCCTGGCGCTGGAGCTCAAAGATGGCGAACAGCTGCAAGCGAAGGCCAACGATCTTATCTCGCGCAAAAATATCGAGTATCTCGTCGTGGAGCTCGCCGGTGACGTCCGCGAACTGCGCCTGGATAAAATCGCCAGCTTCAGCCATCCGGAAATCGGTACGGTAGTGGTTAGCGAGTCCTGAAGCAAAACGGGTGGCTCAGCCGCCCGTTTTCATCCACATCATCTGCACGCCTTCACCTTCCTGAACTTTCCCATCGACGGTAATAAACAGACCATCGGCTGCGGCGATAAGCGTTTCGCCGTAAAACAGCAGCGGCGTGGTATCGCGCCGCCAGGGCGCAACGTTGAGCTCCTGCCAGATTTTCTTCAGCTTGCGGCCGCCCCGGCGGCCGACGATATGCAGGTTACCGCTGGCGCGAAAACGAATAGTGACCGCTTCATCCTGGCGCGGGCCGCGTAACGGGCCGCCGGCCAGGAGCTTCAGTTCGCCAAGGCCGTCGGGTAACGGCAGCGGCCTGGCAATATCGCGCCACGCCAGCACCGTCTCGCTCTGTCCGGGGAGATATTTCACCCAGTGCAGCCGTTGCTGATAGCGACGAACGGCGAATTGGCCAAGGCGCAGGCAGGGATACGCATCCTCGCGCGCCATCGCCACTTCACGCCAGATACGCTCCGGCATCTCGCGCGAAGGCATCGGCGCATTGAGCCCAGCCAGCCAGCGGCGCAGCAGCGCGGCCCGACGCGGGGCGCTCATGGCCGCCAACGGTTCGATAGTCAACGCGCCATCCTCCGCCACCAGCGTTGCCAGCTCCGCAGCGAGCATTTCATCCAGCAGCTGTTCCTGCTCGCCGCACAGGCTGGCGCTGCGCGCTACGGCCTCGGCGAAGTGCGGCCAGCGAGCGCTAAGCAGCGGAACAATTCGCAGGCGGAGAAAATTGCGATCGTAGGCGTCGTCCTGGTTACTTTCGTCTTCAATCCAGCTGAGCTGATGGGCTATCGCCCACCGGTGCAGGGAGTCGCGGCTTTCGTTAAGCAGCGGACGCAGCAGTTTCGTCCCGGCAAAATCGGACTCGCCGGCCATCGCCGAAAGCCCGGTTGGGCCGCTCCCCCGCTTAAGCGCCAACAGAAAGGTTTCACACTGGTCGTCAAGATGCTGTGCCGTCACCAGCGCTTCGCCGGGTAATAGCGCCGAACGGAAAGCCTGATAGCGCGCCTGACGCGCGTGGGCCTCAATCCCCAGCCCCTCATCGGCGAGCGCCACCCGTTCAACCAAAAGCGGTACCTGCCACTGCTGGCATATTTGTCGGCAGTGCGCCACCCAATCGTCGGCGTTCGCGCTGAGGCCGTGGTGAATATGCATCGCCCGCAGCTGAACGGTAGGATCCTGTTCGCGCCAGCAAACCAGGCGATACAGGAGCACGCTCGAATCCAGCCCGCCGCTAAAGGCCACTAAAAAATGGCGGTGCGGCTGTAGCGTTTGCGCCATGTCTGGGATCATCATCATGAGAGTACTAACTGAGGAAAGCGTGTCCGGCACGTTACCCGGCAGAACACGCTCTGACAAGAATTACTGCTGATAAATCTCCAGCGGTAGCCCGTCCGGATCGTTAAAAAAGGTGAATCGTTTACCGGTGAAGGGGTCGATACGAACGCCTTCACAGGCCACGCCGTGGGCCTCAAGATGCGCAACGGCGGCATCGACATCATCAACGCTAAACGCCAGATGGCGCAGCCCGCAGGCTTCGGGGCGGCTCGGACGCGCAGGAGGAAACGGGAATGAAAAGAGTTCAATAACATATTCGCCATTTAGCGCCAGATCGCCCTTCCATGAATCGCGCTCCTGGCGATAGAACTCGCCCTGCAGGGTGAACCCCAGAATGTCGCAGTAGAAGGCTTTACTCTTCGCATAATCCGTCGCAATGATGGCGATATGGTGAACCCGTTTTAAACCCAGCATGGTACAACTCCTCCAGTTGAAGCCAACAAAGTTACTCGTTCAGTTCGTGAGTGCGCAAGCGCTTAGTCATTTTTTAAGACTCGAACCCAGTACACGCCGTCTTCATCGCGTTTCGCGCCGTGGATATCGGTTTCGAAACCCGGATAGTGGCGGCCGATGGAGCACAGCATAAGCAGGAAATTGAGCACCGCGCGGCTCTCTTCGGCGATCATCTCGCCGGGCATCAGCAGCGGCACGCCGGGCGGGTACGGTAGGATCATATTCGCTGAAATACGCCCGACCAGATTCTCCAGTTCAATGGTTTCCACTTCGCCTTTAATCTGCCGCTGCCAGGCCTGATGCGGCGTCATTTTCATCTCCGGCAGGACGTCGAAAGCGCTAAGCATCAGCTGCGAGAGCTGGTGCTGGCGAATCAGACGATGAATACCCTGAGCCAGATCCTGAATACGCATGTTGCGGTAAAAATCCGGATCTTCGGCGTACAGATCCGGCAGCATGTTTTTCACCCGTAAATTGAGATCGTAAGCGCGTTTGAACTCGGTCAATCCGCGCAGCAGCCCCATCGCCCGGGTTTTATCTATACCGATACTGAACAGGAACAGCAGGTTGTACGGCCCGGTTTTTTCTACCACCACGCCGCGCTCATCAAGGAACTTCGCCACCAGCGCGGCCGGAATGCCTTCGCTATCCATGTTGCCCTGCTCGTCCATACCGGGCGTCAGAATGGTGACTTTCACCGGATCGAGGAACATATGGTCGTCATCGGCGTCCTGAAAGCCATGCCACCTTTCTCCGGGTGAAACCGGCCAGCACTGCGCTTCCCCCACCTCTTCCGGCTGCCAGATATCAAAAAACCAGCCGTCAGACTCTTCGCGCAACCGCTGCACCTCTTTACGAAAATCCAGCGCCCGCTCAATCGAACGCTGAATCAGTCGTCTGCCGGAGTTGCCGCGCAGCATGGCGGCAGCCGTCTCAATGGAGGCAACGATCGGGTAGCTCGGGGAGGTCGAGGTGTGCATCATAAAGGCTTCATTGAAGGTATCCTCATCATAGCTGCCTTTAATATGAATCAGCGAAGCCTGCGATAGCGCGGCCAGCATTTTATGCGTCGACTGCGTTTCAAAGATCACTTTCCCCGCAATGCGATCGCCGCTCATCCCGCTTTTACCCTGATAGATCGGATGAAAATGGGTATAGGGCACCCAGGCGGAATCAAAGTGGATTGACGGTACGTCGAGGGTCTCTTTGATCCAGGTGGTGTTATACAGCAGTCCGTCATAGGTGGAGTTGGTGATCACCGCATGCACAGGCCACCCGGCGCCGCCTGTCGCATTAACCTTTTGCTGAATACTGTCGCGGGTAAATTCGCGCTTGGGTATGCCGCCGAGGATCCCTAGCGCATTGCGCGTCGGCTTTAGCCACAGCGGCACCACGTCGCTCATCATCAGTAAATGAGCCAACGATTTATGGCAGTTGCGATCGATAAGCAGGGTGCTGCCCGCCGGAGCAGAATACATACCGACAATCTTATTCGACGTCGAGGTTCCGTTGGTCACCATATAGCTCTGTTCGGCGCCGAATGCGCGGGCAATATACTCTTCCGCCTCCAGATGCGGACCGCTATGATCGAGCAGCGATCCCAGCTCCGTCACGGAAATAGAGACGTCGGCCTTTAGGGTATTCCCGCCAAAGAAATCATAAAACAGACAGCCCACCGGACTTTTTTGATATGCCGAGCCGCCCATATGCCCGGGGGTACAGAAAGTATATTTCCCCTCCTGCACATAGTTGAACAAGGCTTTGGTAAACGGCGGGGTTATGTTGTCGAGGTATTCGCGGGTGTATTGACCGATGCGGGTAGCGATCTCTTCCGCCAGCCCCAGCGCGTATTCAAAGAACCATAGCGTCATGCGCAGGTCCTGGCTGCTGACGTCCATCGTCGAATGGGCGTTGATAAATGCGTACAGCGGTAGATATTCATTTAAGCAATTAATATCGCTGCACAGATCAACGCTATATTCATCCCAGTCAAAAATAACCCCGCAGATCCGCGGATTATGCTCGATAAATTGCAAAAGATCGGCGCTATTTTGCGGCCAGATGGTCTGGAAACCTTGCCGTTGCAGGGCGGCTTCCAGTTCTTTGATCGGTTCGTCTTTATAATAGACGCCGTGGGGACCCATGATCGCAATGATATTCACGCTTTCCTCCTGAATTTACCTAAGGAAAGCATCATATCACCCCGCCAGCGCTAAGCACTGGCGGATTTATCTCTATTACAGCGCTTTCCACGCATCGCCCCAGGCAATGCCTGCGCCGGGCTCATAGTAGGTCGGCGCCACGTTGCACCACGCCCCTTCAGGTAGCGGTTTACACTGATACAGCGCGCCGTGGTTATTAACGATATCGCCCGCTTTCCAGGTCTGGGTACTGCTCCAGGAAGGATAGCTGATGGTGTCGCTGTCTTTGCCATCGGTCGTTTCATCCGCAGCAGCAGCTTTAGCCTTCACGTTCAGGGTGTACGTTGCGGTGCTGGACAAGGTCCCGTCGCTTACCGTCAGGCTCACCACATATTGCGCATCGCGATCTTTTTCCGGAGCGGTAAAGGTGATAACGGCTTTATCCTGTCCGCTGATAGTCTGACCGTCCTGCGACATCCAGGTATAGGTGAGCTTATCGCCATTCGCATCGGTAGAGCCCTCCGCGCTCAGGGAAACCCTGGCGCCCGCTTCGATAGCGCCAATCGGACCGGCGATACGCGCAACCGGCGCCACGTTAGTTTCCTGCGCAGGCGTGGTATCGTCAGGCGTCGCCGGGGTAGTATCCTCGGCCTGGCCGGTATCGTCGATGATATTGACGTTGAAGTGGCTCTGGACGCACTTCGCATAGTCACCTTGTTTAAAGGCGCTATACGGCGTCTGGTAGCCCACCAGCTGGCAGGCGTTAGTCTTGCCGTCAGCGGTGTCCGGGCTCCATCCCCAATCCTCTTCCCAGTAAATCGGTAACGCGCCCGCGCCGCCTTCATCGAACTGCTTCATATTCTTACAGCCGAGAACTTCATCATCAGCAATCGGCACTTTCAGGTAGTTTGCGAACTCTTTGTAGTAGGCAATACGGTTCAGAGACTGCGCGTTCTCTTCCGCCCCGCCGCACTCGACGCCGCCGTTGATAATTTGAATGGTGACCCCAAAGCCTTCAACCAGGCCATTCGCTTTATCATGATCGTTTGGTACCCAGGTTCCGTCGATGACGTGCAGCATAGAGGGCTTCGGCGGCTGCGGGTAAACGAAGAAGAACACCGCGCTCGCCAGGTTCATCCAGGTATCCGCCACCCGCTCCGGTTTATCCAGCAGAGGACGAACGTCGCCATCGTACATGGCATCGGAGAACGGGCCGTAGTTGTAGTTATAGGAGAGCTGTTTTGCGCCGCGGCCAAAGTAGCTCAGGTAGTCGCCGTCTTTATCTTTACCGCAGGGCCAGGTCTGCCCCTGCCAGATATCCGGGTTACACTCCCCGTTGTAGCCGCCTTTCTGACCTTCAACCCAGCCCACTTCACGGAGATAAACCAGCGCCTGGCGCCACTCGGGAATATCGCGCCAGCTTTCGTGGCCGCCGGTTTCCTGAGCAAAGTGGGCAAACATGGTTGCCAGAGATTTACGGCATATGGCATCGCTATCGCGTCCGTCGGTATAGGTCCCGCAAACCGCAGGGAATTTACCAATAGCTTTCAGAAAGTTAGAGTAGGTATATTCTGCCGCGCGCATCGGGAACAGATATTCCCAATCCTTTTCGGACAGAATGCTTTCCACGCGCTTCACGTTTGCCGGGTTAGTCGCCAGACCCGGCTCGATTTTTTCAACTTCGCTGTTCGGCAGCGTTTGAATCGATGATTTTACCGATGTCATGAGCGGAAAGTCGGTTAAGGCTTTTTCTTTCGCGGCCAGGTCACTCGCCTTGATGGTTGTCGCTTCCGTTGCGCCAAGCAACGGTGTGGCCTGTGCGGCCCCCAGGCTTAACATGATCCCTGCGGCCACGGCGCTTAATGCGACGGTTTTGTGCAATGCCATAGTATTTCTCCTTTATCCTTGTTAACGGCCTGCCGGGTCGCAATCCCTGGCAGTTGCTGCAGTTTCAGGAGAGATCGGCATCATCGGCTAATCACAATTGCTCTTATTCATCTCATCTCGTCTCAGTAAACAACACATAAAAAAAGGGCCGGAAAATCCGGCCCTTAGGGATAAAAAATGAGTCAGATAATCAGGCGTAGCCGTAGCTCATCAGACGCTGATAGCGACGGTTCAGCAGCTCTTCTTCACTCAGAACATCGAGGTCAGCCAGATCGGCCAGCAGCTGCGCTTTCAGAGAGGCGGCCATGACTTCCGGATTACGATGCGCGCCGCCCAGCGGCTCAGGAATGATGGAGTCAATCAGCTTCAGCTCTTTCAGACGCGGGGCAACAATCCCCATAGCTTCGGCGGCCAGCGGCGCTTTATCGGCGCTTTTCCACAAAATGGAGGCACAGCCTTCCGGGGAGATAACGGAATAGGTGCTGTACTGCAGCATATTCACTTTATCGCCCACGCCGATTGCCAGCGCGCCGCCGGAACCACCTTCACCGATAACGGTGCAGATAACCGGGACGCTCAGACGCGACATTTCACGCAGGTTGCGGGCAATCGCTTCAGACTGGCCGCGCTCTTCCGCACCGACGCCCGGGTAGGCGCCCGGGGTGTCGATGAAGGTGATGATCGGCATTTTAAAGCGTTCGGCCATTTCCATCAGGCGCAGTGCCTTACGATAGCCTTCCGGCGCCGGCATACCGAAGTTGCGGCGAATTTTCTCTTTGGTTTCGCGCCCTTTCTGGTGGCCGATAATCATTACCGGACGCCCGTCCAGACGCGCAATCCCGCCGACGATAGCTTTATCGTCAGCATAGGCACGGTCACCGGCCAGTTCGTCGAATTCGTCGAAAGCCAAGCGGACATAATCCAGGGTGTACGGGCGACGTGGATGACGCGCCAGTTGCGCAACCTGCCATGCACCAAGATCGGCGAAGATCTTGCGCGTCAGCTCTACGCTCTTTTCACGCAGGCGATGCACTTCTTCATCGATATTAATATCCAGTTTCTCATCCTGGCGGCTAACCGCAGTCAGAGAATCGATTTTCGCTTCCAGCTCTGCAATCGGCTGTTCAAAATCAAGGAAATTCAGACTCATAGTATTCCTGTATTAGTCAAACTCCAGTTCCACCTGCTCCGAGCCGATAAGGCCACGCAGATCGTTAAGTAAACGATCGCTCGGAGAGACGCGCCATGTTGCGCCAAAACGCAACCGCGCGCGTGCATCCGCCCTCTGATAATAGAGGTGTACTGGAATAGTTCCCGAACGGTGGGGTTCCAGAGACTGACGGAGTCGGTTTAAAAGCTGGTCATCAATTTGCCTGTCCGTCAGCGAGATAGCAAGCCCGCGAGCATATTTTTCCCGGGCTTCGTCAATGTCCATGACTTCACGAGCGGTCATTTTAAGCCCCCCGCTGAAGTCATCAAAGCTGACCTGTCCGCTGACGATAAGTATGCGGTCTTTTTCCAGCAGCTGCTGGTATTTATCCAGGGCGTCGGTGAACAACATCACCTCCAGACGCCCGGAACGGTCATCCAGCGTGCAGATGCCGATACGATTGCCGCGCTTGGTGACCATGACCCGCGCGGCAATAACGAGCCCGGCCGCCGTGGTCACTTTACCACGATCGGTCGGATGCATGTCTTTGAGTCGTACGCCGCCTACGTAGCGCTCGATCTCTTTCAAGTACTGGTTAATCGGATGCCCGGTCAGATACAGCCCCAGGGTCTCCCTTTCGCCATCCAGCACGACCTGTTCCGGCCACGGCTGGCAGCTGGCGTAGGACTGTTCAATTTGCTCAGGCTCTTCCGCCAGTACGCCGAACATGTCCGCCTGACCGATAGCTTCGGCTTTGGCGTGCTGATCGGCGGCTTTTAGCGCATCGCCCAGTGAATTCATTAACGCCGCGCGATGCGGCCCGAGGCGATCGAAGGCCCCGGACATAATCAGTTTTTCCAGCACCCGGCGGTTGAGCTTTTTAATATCCGTACGCGCGCAGAGATCGAACAGTTCGCGGAAATAGCCGCCCTGATTACGGGCTTCAATGATCGCTTCTATCGGACCTTCGCCGACGCCTTTGATGGCGCCGATACCATAAACGATTTCGCCATCGTCGTTAACGTGAAAATGGTACAGGCCGGAGTTAATATCCGGCGGCAGGATTTTCAGCCCCATCCGCCAGCACTCATCCACCAGGCCGACAACCTTCTCGGTGTTATCCATATCCGCGGTCATTACCGCCGCCATAAATTCAGCCGGATAGTGCGCCTTCAGCCACAGCGTCTGATAGGACACTAAAGCATAAGCGGCAGAGTGCGATTTGTTAAATCCATAACCGGCGAACTTCTCTACCAGGTCAAAGATTTTAATCGCCAGTTCGCCGTCAACGCCGCGCTTTCTCGCCCCTTCTTCAAAGGTGCCGCGCTGCTTGGCCATCTCTTCCGGCTTTTTCTTACCCATCGCACGACGCAGCATATCCGCGCCGCCGAGGGTATAGCCGGAAAGCTCCTGGGCAATCTGCATGACCTGTTCCTGGTACAGGATAATGCCATAGGTTGGCTCCAGTACCGGTTTCAGACATTCGTGCTGCCACTGTACGTCCGGATACGATATCTCTTCGCGACCGTGCTTACGGTCGATAAAGTTATCCACCATTCCCGACTGCAGCGGCCCCGGTCGGAACAGGGCCACCAGAGCGATCATATCTTCAAAGCAGTCAGGCTGCAGACGCTTGATCAGATCCTTCATACCGCGCGATTCAAGCTGGAAGACGGCGGTGGTTTCCGAACGCTGCAGCATGTCGAAGCTTTTTTTATCATCCAGCGGGATAGCGGCGATATCCAGCGGCCCCTCGCCGTTCTTCTCGCGGCGGGCGTTGATCATCTCCAGCGCCCAGTTAATGATGGTGAGCGTACGCAGACCGAGGAAGTCGAACTTCACCAGCCCGGCATATTCAACGTCGTTCTTATCAAACTGGGTAACCGGATGCTGGCCCGCTTCATCGCAGTACAGCGGGGCAAAATCGGTTATTTTGGTGGGCGCAATCACCACCCCGCCCGCATGTTTACCGGCGTTACGGGTGACCCCTTCGAGCTTACGCGCCATGTCGATCAGCGCTTTAACCTCTTCGTCCGCCTCGTAAATCTCCGGCAGCTGCGGCTCGGCTTCAAACGCTTTCGCCAGCGTCATACCCGGATCGGGCGGTACCAGCTTGGAAATGCGGTCCACAAAGCCGTACGGGTGGCCCAGCACGCGGCCAACGTCGCGGATAACCGCTTTCGCCGCCATGGTGCCGAAGGTAATAATCTGCGAGACCGCATCGCGACCGTACATGTCCGCGACGTGTTCAATCACCTGGTCGCGCTTCTCCATACAAAAGTCAACGTCGAAGTCGGGCATGGAGACACGTTCCGGGTTAAGGAAACGTTCGAACAGCAGGTCGAACTCCAGCGGATCGAGGTCGGTAATTTTCAGCGCATAGGCCACCAGCGATCCGGCGCCGGAACCACGTCCCGGCCCTACCGGCACGCCGTTATCCTTCGACCACTGGATAAACTCCATAACGATCAGGAAGTAGCCCGGGAACCCCATCTGGTTAATCACCTGCAGCTCAATATCCAGGCGTTCATCATATTCGGGACGGCGTTTAGCCCGCTCATCCGGATCGGGGAACAGGAATTCCAGACGCTCTTCCAGACCCTCTTTGGATTTCTTAACCAGATAATCTTCGGTGGTCATATCCCCCGTCGGGAACTGCGGCAGGAAGTACTCGCCAAGGCGCACGGTCACGTTACAGCGTTTGGCGATCTCCACGGTGTTTTGCAGCGCTTCGGGAATATCGGAAAAGAGCTCGCACATCTCCTCTTCGCTGCGCATATACTGCTGCGGCGAGTAGTTGCGCGGACGCTTGGGATCGTCGAGGGTAAAGCCGTCGTGGATAGCCACGCGGATTTCATGGGCGTCGAAGTCGCCCGGCTCAAGGAAGCGAACATCGTTGGTCGCCACCACCGGTAGGCCGCGGGTTTCCGCCAGTTCTACCGCCGCATGCAGGTAGGGCTCTTCATCCTGACGGCCGGTGCGAATGAGCTCAAGGAAGTAGCAATCAGGGAAATGTTGTTCATAAAAATCAACACACTGATCCACCAGCGCCATGTTTCCGCGCAGCAGGCTACGACCCACGTCGCCCATACGCCCGCCGGAGAGCAAAATCAGCCCTTCTTTTAATTCGATCAGCCAGTCGCGATCGATAATCGGGCCCGCCGCACCGTAGCCGCGCTGATAGGCTTTGGAGATCAGCAGCGTCAGATTCTGATAGCCAACGTTGTTCGTCGCCAGTACCGTCAGCTGGCTCAGTTCATCGCCAAGCAGATCGCTCTGAACGTGAAAATCTGCCCCTACAATGGGTTTAATTCCGGCACCGTGCCCTGCTCCGTAGAACTTCACCAGCCCGCAGAGGTTGGTAAAATCAGTGATCGCCAGCGCAGGCATGCCGAGCGCGGCCGCCTTTTTTACCAACGGTCCGGTTTTCGCCAGACCATCGATCATGGAATAGTCGCTGTGCACCCGCAGGTGTACGAAACGTGGTTCAGCCATCTTCAGATTCCGCGTTACTTGATTGCTTGCGTGTCAGTTCAGGACGCCAGGCCCAGCGCGCGTTTCACCGGGCCAAAGCTGCGCCGGTATTGCTCGATTACGCCATGTTCCAGCAGCTTTTGCAGATGAAAAGCGGTGGGATAACCTTTATGTTGCGCAAAGCCGTACTGCGGGAACTCCCGGTCCAGTACGGCCATTTCAGCATCGCGCGTCACTTTAGCCAGAATAGACGCGGCGCTGATTTCCGCCACTCGGCTGTCGCCTTTGACGACCGCCAGTGACGGCATCGGCAGCGGCGGACAGCGGTTACCATCAATAAGAACAAACTCAGGGGAAACGCGCAAACCGGCAACGGCGCGCTGCATGGCCAGCATGGTCGCGTGCAAAATATTCAGCTCATCGATTTCATGCGGCTCAGCGCGACCGAGGCTCCAGCACAGCGCTTTTTCTTTGATCTCGTCAAATAGCGCAAGGCGGCGTTTTTCGCTTAGCTTTTTTGAGTCGTTAAGACCGACGATCGGCTTTGCCGGATCGAGAATAACCGCGGCGGTCACCACCGCGCCAACCAGCGGGCCGCGTCCGACTTCATCGACTCCCGCAACCAGATGGGTATGCGGATATACGAATTCCATCATTTTGCTAACTCCAGTACGGCATCCGCCGCCTGCTCATCAGCGTTGCAGCGGATCTGCTGATGCAGCGCGCGGAAGGTTTCATGCATATCGTGGCTGGTTTTTCCGTCGGCCAGCAGCGGCTTCAGCGCCTCGGCCAGCGCCTGCGGCTGGCATTCATCCTGCAGCAGTTCTTTAACCAGTTCGCGCCCGGCCAGTAAATTCGGCAACGACACATAGTCGGTCTTCACCAGCCGTTTCGCCAGCCAGAAGGTAAACGGCTTCATCCGATAGCCGACAACCATCGGACACTTAGCCAGCATACACTCCAGCGCAGCCGTGCCGGAGGCCAGCAGCGCGGCATCGCTGGCGATCATCGCGTCGCGCGCCCGGCCGTCGAGCAGGTGGACGGCAAGATCCGGCGCCGTTTCCGCTTTGATGCGCTCGAACTGTTCCCGCCGCTTCGCGTTGACCAGCGGGACAACCACTTCCAGGTCAGGATAATGGTCTCGCAGGAGCTGCGCCGTTTTCAGAAAATCAGCGCTGAGCATCTCAACTTCCGCCCCGCGGCTTCCCGGCAGCAGCGCCAGGCAATGCACGTTACGATCGATCCCCAGACGGTCGCGCGCAGCGCCTTTATCCGGGTCCAGCGGCATCGCATCCGCCATCGTGTGGCCAATAAACCGGCAGGGAACGTTGAATTTATCATAAAACGCTTTTTCGAAAGGCAGAAATGCCAGTACCAGATCGGTGGATCTGCCAATTTTGAAAACGCGTTTTTGCCGCCATGCCCACACCGAGGGGCTGACGTAATGGATGGTTTTGATACCCTGCTTCTTCAGATTACCTTCGAGGGTGATATTGAAGTCAGGCGCATCAATGCCGACGAATACGTCTGGCTTAAGCTCGGTCAATCGACGGGTGAGATCGGCGCGAATATGCAGCAGACGGCGCAGGCGACCCAGCACTTCCACAACGCCCATCACCGCCAGCTCTTCCATCTCATACCAGGCTTCGCAGCCTTCCGCCTGCATCAACGGCCCGGCAACGCCGACAAAGCGGGCATCAGGTATGCGGGCTTTGAGCGCGCGGATAAGACCGGCACCAAGAATATCGCCGGAGGTTTCTCCGGCGACCAGGGCAATCGTCAGGGGACGCAATTCAGCCATTAACGAATCAGGCCGCGCGTGGAGCGGGCAAAAAAGTCGGTAAAGGTCTGCACTTCGGGATACTGCGCCGCCAGCTCGGCAATTTCAGCTTTCGCTTCGTCCAGCGTTTTACCGCTGCGGTACAGCAGCTTATACGCGTTACGAATCGCAGTGATCGCCTCACGGCTGAAGCCGCGGCGTTTCAACCCTTCGATGTTGACGCCAAACGGCGTCGCGTGGTTGCCCTGCGCAATCACGAACGGCGGAACGTCCTGCGCTACGCCGGAGCAGCCGCCCACCATCACGTGTGCGCCAATAATGCAGAACTGATGCACGGCGGTCATGCCGCCGATGATAACAAAATCATCCAGCGAAACGTGGCCCGCAAGGGTCGCGTTATTGGCCAGAATACAGCGGTCGCCCAGCGTACAATCGTGCGCCACGTGGGCGTTGATCATCAGCAGGTTATCGCTGCCCACCTTCGTTAATCCACCGCCCTGTACTGTGCCACGATGAATGGTGACGCTTTCGCGGATGCGGTTGCGATCGCCAATTTCCACGCGGGTCGGTTCGCCAGCATATTTCAGATCCTGGTTAACTTCGCCGATGGAAGCGAACTGATAGATCTCGTTATCGCGGCCAATTTTGGTATGGCCGTTGATGACAACGTGAGATTTCAGTACGGTACCTTCGCCGATTTCGACGTTAGCACCAACAATACAAAACGGGCCAACGTGGACGTTAGCGCCAATAACGGCGCCTTCTTCTACAATGGCGGAAGGATGAATAAAGGCGGTTTTATCAATCACGTATCAGGCCTCCCGGCTACGGGCACACATCATCGTTGCTTCGCAAACCACTTTTCCGTCAACGGTTGCAACGCCTTTAAAGCGAGTCAGACCGCGGCGGGTTTTTTCAAAAGTGACTTCCATAATCATCTGATCGCCAGGCACGACCGGACGTTTGAAACGCGCTTCGTCAATCCCGGCAAAATAATACAGCTCGCCCGGTTCCAGTTTTCCAACGCTTTTGAATGCCAGAATGCCGGTGGCCTGGGCCATAGCTTCGAGAATCAATACGCCCGGTAAAATCGGCTTACCAGGGAAATGCCCCTGGAAAAACGGCTCATTTACAGAAACATTTTTAACTGCGCGTAGAAAACGACCTTCTTCAAAATCCAGCACGCGATCGACCAGCAGGAACGGGTATCGGTGAGGCAGAAGTTCCAGAATCTCTTCAATGTGCAGAGTATGAGTGTCAGTAGTCAAAATACTCTTCCTGTCTAAATATCCTAAAAGGCAATAATAACACGGCCTGCGGCAATCTCATGAATGCAACAGGCCGAAAATTTAATGTGGCTGGACGCAGCACTAATCTTGTTGATTAACCTTGCGCTCAATGGCTTTGAGGCGCTTGCTCATATCATCAATATTCAGTACCAGCGCAGCGGTCTTACGCCAGACCTTATTCGGCTGCAGCGGGATACCTGAAGAGTAAACCCCTGGCTCGGTGATAGGACGCATAACCATTCCCATCCCCGTGACGGTGACTTTATCGCAGATTTCCATATGGCCGTTGATCACGCTGGCTCCGCCAATCATGCAGTAGCGGCCGATCTTCAGGCTGCCCGCCATGATCACGCCGCCAGCAACCGCGGTGTTGTCGCCAATCACCACGTTGTGCGCAATTTGACACTGGTTATCAATAATCACGCCGTTACCGATGACGGTGTCGTCCAGCGCACCACGGTCGATGGTCGTACAGGCGCCAATCTCCACGCGATCGCCAATAATCACGCGACCCAGCTGTGGGATCTTAACCCAGTTGCCGCGATCGTTCGCGTAGCCGAAGCCATCTGCGCCAATCACCGTGCTGGACTGGATCAGGCAATTCTCGCCGATCTCAATGTCGTGGTAAACGGTGACGTTGGCCCATAAACGCGAGCCGGCACCTATTTTCGTATTTTTCCCAACGAAGCAGCCCGCGCCGATAACCACGTTATCACCGAGGATGACGCCCGATTCAATCACGGCGTTGGGGCCAATCGCCACGTGGGTACCCAGCTTCGCCGTCGCATCGATGACCGCGCTGGGCGCGATATCCTGCGCCGGCTGCGGCGTGGTATCAAGAATTTGAGCCATGCGCGCGTAGGTCAGGTAGGGATTACGCACTACCAGCGCGGCGCTATGAGCAAAAGGTAAATCATCCTGCGTCATCACGACGGCAGATGCCTGGCAAGCGGCCAGGTGTTCACGGTACTTAGGATTTACCATGAAAGTAATATCGCCCGCTTGTGCGGACTGCATGGACGCAACGCCGGTGATGACGATATCGCCATCACCGTGTAATTCTGCATCCAACTGCTGGGCTAAATCAGCCAGTCGAATTGAAGGCATTACTTATTTAACCTGTTTCAGCACATCAGCGGTGATGTCTTTTACATCGCTGCTGTTGTATGCAACGGCATTAGAGTCAACAACCAGATCGATGCTCTGATCTTTAGCCACGCTCTGCACGGCGCTCTGAATACGAGTCACCAGCTTGCCGCGCTCTTCGTTAGAACGACGTGCACGATCCTGTTCGAAAGACTGCGCTTTCTGGGAGAAAGTCTGGCGCTGAGCCATCACGTCTTTTTCCAGTTTGGTACGGTCAGAGCCCGCTTTCATGGACTGCAGACGCTGCATTTTAGACTGCAGGTCGCCTTCCATACGCTGCAGCTCGCTCGCGCGGCCTTTAAACTCGTTTTCCAGCGTGTTAGAAACGCCTGTTTTCTGGGCAACCTGTTGGAAGAGGCTGTTCATGTTAACCATTGCAATTTTATCTGCCGCCTGAGCGGAAGTTACCATTGCTAAACCCAGACCTGCAGCTAATAACCACTTTTTCACAATTAACTCCTTACCATCCCATGAGTACCCAGGGGTACCGTTATTTGCGTGGCCAGGCGATAACCTCGGTTATCGCCAATAGTCAGCGCTATACTGCAACTGCACTTACATTCCATTGTAGCCAATACCATTACCAGGTTTTACCGATGTTAAACTGGAACTGTTCGGCTTTGTCTCCATCGTACTTTTTAAACGGCTGAGCGTAGGAGAATACCAACGGACCTAACGGCGACATCCACTGTACTGCGATACCCGCAGACATACGGATATTGCTTGGATCGCTGTAGTCCGGGTAACCACCATATGCGGCTGAATCCCAGTGAGTATCCCACACGGTACCCATATCCCAGAAGACGGAAGTACGGACCGAGTTCGCATATTTATCGCTAATAAACGGCGTCGGGGTGATCAGCTCAAGGCTGGCAACCGCCATGGCGTTACCGCCCACCGCATCATCAGACTTACACGGTGCGGACTCGCTGCTCTTACATTCGTTATCGTAGCTGCTGTCGTCGTCATGACGGCTGCTGGCCGGGAAATAAACCGCTTTCGGACCGATAGTATTGGACTGGAAGCCACGCACGGTGCTTGAACCACCGGCATAGAAGTTCTCATAGAACGGCATCTCTTTACCGCCCAGACCATCGCCATAACCAAAGCGGGTACGACCCAACATCACCCATTTATGATCGTCATCGATAGGTACATAGGTCGCGGTATCGAGCGTCGCTTTGTAGTATTCGTTATCCGATCCCGGAATCGTCACTTTACCGTTCAGGTTGACGCGTGAGCCTTCGGTCGGGAAGAAGCCACGGTCGAGCTTGTTATACGTCCAGCCGTAGTTGAAGGTGAAGTCGTCAGCGCTGAACGAGTTTCTGTCGTTGGTGTTGTCCGGATACTGCCCCATCGAATTCAGATAACGCCACATGGATACCTGAGGCTGCATGTTGGACAGCTTGTTATGCACATAGCCCAGGCCCGCGCGCAGCGTATTGTATTCGTTAACCGGGAAGCCCAGCGTGATGTCTGTACCATAGCTTTTGTTGGTATAGTCAGACAGGTCCGCATCGTTAGCGTCGAAGTCGTTATAGAAAACACGACCGCCGAGGCTGACGCCATCCACGGTAAAGTACGGGTTCGTCACCGACAGTTCAGTATAGGTCTGATAGTCGTTTTTGGTGCCGTTAATCCCAACGGAATAGCCGGTACCGAGCCAGTTATCCTGCTGAACGCCGGCCTGGAAGCTGACGCCGCTTTCCGTACCGTAACCAACGCCGAAGTTAAAGCTACCGGTGTTACGCTCTTTAACCTTATAGACCACGTCAACCTGATCCGGGCTGCCCGGAACGCGCTGCGTATCGGTATCAACCGTTTCAAAGTAGCCTAAACGGTTCAGACGATCTTTACCCTGATCGACCAGGTCGCTGCCTAGCCAGGCGCCTTCCATCTGACGCATTTCGCGACGCAGAACGGCATCTTTCGAGGTATCGTTGCCTTCGAAGCGAATTTTACGCACGTAGTAGCGGTTACCCGCATCGACGTTCACGTGCAGCTTCACGGTCTTATCGCTATCGCTGATTTCCGGCTGGGACTGAACGCGCGGATAGGCATAGCCGTAGCGACCGAGGAGTTTCTTAATGTCATTCTCCATTTTGGTCACTTTGGTGCCGTTATACAGCTCGCCCGGCTCCACTTTGGTCAGCGCTTCGATTTCTGCCGAATGCCCCGCCAGATCACCCGTCACCTGCACACCAGAAAGCTTGTACTGATCGCCTTCGGTAATGTTGATGGTGATGTAGATACCTTTTTTGTCCGGCGTCAGGCTAACCTGCGTGGAGTCAATGTTGAAACGAGCATAGCCGCGATCCAGATAGTAGCTGCGCAGCGTTTCAAGATCTCCCGCCAGCTTCTGTTTCTGATATTTACGATCGCCCACCACGTTCCACCACGGCACTTCATCGCGCAGCTGGAAGGTAGAAATGAGTTCATCGGTGCTGAATGCGTGGTTGCCAACGATATTAATCTGCTGGATTTTCGCCGAGACGCCTTCCTGGAATACCAGCTTCAGGTCGACACGGTTACGCGGCAGCGGCGTCACGACAGCTTTAACGCTGGCGCTGTACTTACCGACGCTGTAGTAGAAATCCTCCAGCCCCTTTTCGATATCAGCCAGCGTGGTGCGATCGAGGGATTCCCCTACGCGCACGCCGGATGCCTCAAGGTTTTGCTTGAGCATGTCATCTTTCACCGACTTGTTACCGGAGAAAGTGATGCTGGCAATCGTTGGACGCTCTTTCACCTGCACCAGCAGGGTATCACCATCGCGCAGTACGCGGACGTCCTCAAAGTTGCCGGTGGCGAACAGAGCACGGATGGTGTTACTGATATCATCATCGGTTACGGTATCGCCAGGACGCACTGGCATACTGAGGAGGGCCGCACCAACAGCGACTCGCTGAAGGCCTTCGAAATGAATGTCCTTCACCACGAACCCGTCAGCACCGTATACGGTTGCGCTGCTAAACAGCAGCGACGCTATGAGCAACTTTTTCATCGCCATCGTTATTATGCGTTCTTCCTAACAAACTCTCTTACAACCGAGAGAAATCATTGAAAAGTGCAAGCCCCATTAACAGCACCAGCAATATTGAGCCAATGCGATAACTAAAGTCTTGAACTCGCTCGGATACCGGCCCGCCTTTCAGCTTTTCAATCGCCAAAAACAGCAGATGTCCCCCGTCGAGAACGGGAAGCGGGAACAGGTTGATTATGCCGAGGTTCACGCTGATCAGCGCAAGGAACATCAGATAGTAAATCAACCCAAATTCCGCTGACATCCCAGCCCCCTGGGCGATAGAAATCGGCCCGCTGAGGTTGTTCAGTTTGACATCACCGGTTATCAATTTGCCCAGCATTCGGACCGTTAACGACATCAGCTGCCAGGTTTTATCCGTGGCTTCAGCGATGGCGGCAAACGGCCCGTACTGACGCACTGTCTTATATTCATCAGGCAGCGGGATGATCTTAGGTACGACCCCTGCAAACCCCTCCGCTTTGCCTTTGGTAGACTTCGTATCCGGCGTCAAGGTCACCGACAGGGGGCTACCCTGCCGCTCGATGTCCAGAACTAATGCCCTACCCGGATTATCACGCACCAGATTAACAAACGTCATCCACTGCGTTAACGGTTGACCATCGACTTTAACGATCCTGTCGCCCGCTTGCAAACCCGCCTTCTGCGCCGCCGAGTCAGATTGTACTTCAGCCAGGACGGTATCAATCTGCGCGCTGCGAGGCTGAATGCCCAACGAGGCAACCGGATCTTGTTTATCCGGCTCAAACGCCCAGTGCTGCAGATCGAGGATTTTATCCTGACGTTGATTGGTCCCGAAAGGGGCGACCGTAACTATTGTTTGCCGATCGCCTATCTTCGCCACCAGCGCCATACGTACTGCATCCCAATCAGGCGTTTCGATGCCATCTATCGCTTTAAGTTCCGTTCCTTTTGCAATTTGTGCTTGCGCGGCGATCGAGTTGGGCGTTATGTCGCCAACGACCGGACGCACGCCTGGCACGCCGATAATAAACACCAGCCAGTAGGCAAAAATGGCAAAAAGGAAGTTCGCGATTGGCCCCGCGGCAATAACGGCGGCGCGCTGGCCGACGGTTTTGTTGTTAAACGCGGAGTGACGCATCTCTGGCGCCACGGGCTCAACGCGTTCGTCGAGCATTTTGACATAACCGCCCAGCGGAATAAGGGCGATAATAAATTCCGTTCCTTGCTTATCAAAACGGCGCCACAACGCTTTGCCAAAGCCGATTGAGAAACGCTCAACGCGGATACCGCAGCGGCGAGCAACCCAGAAATGGCCAAACTCATGGACGGTGATCAACACGCCCAGCGCAATAATAAAAGCAGCCAAATTCCAGAGAACGCTCAGCATAAAACCTTCCGTCAAATCGTCCTGAAAACCAACAAGAGTAGGCAAGCAAACACGGGCACCGCGGCCGTCAGGCTATCGATACGATCGAGGATACCGCCGTGTCCGGGAATCAGATTTCCGCTATCTTTAATGCCAGCTTCGCGTTTAAACATGCTTTCGGTCAGGTCGCCGAGTACCGAAGCCAGGGCCGCGACAATAGAACACACCAGCAGCACCATCGGCGTGACATTCAGATGGGCCCACCAGCCGTAAGCCCAGGAGATAACCGCTGCCGTTAACAGACCGCCGAAAAAACCCTGCCAGGTTTTACCCGGAGAAACCTTCGGCGCCAGCTTATGCTTACCGAACATTTTTCCGAACATGTAAGCGCCGGAATCCGCGCCCCAGACCAGAATCATTACGTACAGCAACCACAGCGCACCGCTATAGTGGTCATCGGTATAATGCCAGGCCCGAAGCGCCAGCATGCCCCAAAAAAACGGCACGATGGTCAGGACGCCAAAAATCAGACGGAGCGTTTTTGAATTGCGCCAGAAAGCCGCTGAAGCGGGGTAAGTCAGCACTAAAAGCAGCGCGACGACCCACCAGCCTAATGATGCCCATAGCGCGCCCTCAACCAGCGGTTGATGAACGTCATAATGGTATTCCGGCATCAGGAATAGCATCAGCGCCAGCAGCAGACCGCAAAGCACTGACAGCCAGACTCTCTGGGTAGTTGAAGTGAAACCGCTAAATTGCCCCCACTCCCACGCGGCGAGCATACAGACGACTAGCGTAACGATGGCAAAACCCGCGGGCGGCAGTAAAAAAAGCGCCGCAATAACAACGGGTATTAAGACGAAAGCAGAAATCAGGCGATACTTCAGCAAAAGTGACCCCCATCAGGCATTGTTGCCGCCCGGCTCAGTGCCGCCGAAGCGACGCTCTCGATTAACAAAGGCATGGAGTGCACCTTCAAAGTCCTGTTCAGCGAAATCGGGCCAAAGAACATCCGTAAAGTAAAGTTCGGCATAGGCAATTTGCCAAATCAAAAAATTACTAATGCGATGCTCTCCCCCGGTCCTAATAACTAAATCTACGGGAGCCAGTTCATGCATGCAGACCTGCTGGCTCAGCATCTCTTCTGTGATTTGCTCGGGCTGAAGCACCCCGTCTTGCACCTGTTTGGCCAGATGACGAACGCCCTGGACGATATCCCAGCGGCCGCCGTAGTTCGCCGCAATATTCAGGGTCAAACCGGTGTTGTTCTCAGTCAGCGCCTCCGCTTTACGAATACGCTCCTGGAGACGCGCATTGAAGCGCGTGGTCTCGCCGATAATACGCAGGCGCACATTATGCCGGTGCAGACTTTTCACTTCGCTATCCAGCGCCCAGACAAACAGCTCCATCAGCGCGCTGACTTCCTGCGCCGGGCGATTCCAGTTTTCACTGCTGAACGCGTATAACGTCAACGCTTCAATACCATTATTCGCCGCGAAAGAGACGGCGCGACGAACAGATTTAGCGCCGGCTTTATGGCCAAAGGCGCGGATCTTTCCTTGCCGTTTTGCCCAACGCCCGTTGCCATCCATAATAATGGCCACATGACGACAGCCATGCGCAGGCAACATTTCGCTGACAGTTTGATTAGCAGACAACATAACGCGTTTTAAGTCCATAATAAGGATTAGCTAAGCTACTAAACACGGGCCACCGGTCAGCGCTGGATACGCATTTTTATCCGGTGCCGGAGCTACGGCCAATCGCAGAGAACAACCAAAAGCTTTACGCAAAAAAGCCGTGTCTTGCCACGGCCACCGTAATCTTTCACACCAAAATGCAACGATCGGATGGCGCAGACTATATCACTGAAGCACAGCGCCCACAAATATCACAACGCGTATCAGAATTTGCGCCACGCCGTCAGGAGCTGGCCTGCGCTTACCCGGGCCATCGCATCAATAGCCAGCACTTCATCAATACTTTGCGGCTCATTTAACGCCTGTTGATCCAGCACCGCCTGATTTATCGCCGCAATATCGGTAAAGCGAATATCCCCGTTCAGAAACGCCGCGACCGAAACTTCATTTGCCGCATTCAGCGCCGTGGTCGCCGCCTGGCCGACATCAAAAGCCTCCATGGCCAGCTTCAGACAGGGGTAACGGCCGTAATCCGGCGCCGAGAAGCTCAGAGTGCTCAACTGACAGAAATCCAGCGGTTTCACGCCAGAATTAAGGCGTTTTGGCCAGCCCATCGTGTGGGCAATCGGCGTACGCATATCCGGCTCGCCGAGCTGCGCCAGGACGCTGCCATCCTGATAACGTACCATCGAGTGAATCACCGATTGCGGATGGATCAGGACTTCCATCTGCTGCGCCGAGGCGTTGAACAGCCAGCGGGCTTCGATATACTCCAGCCCTTTGTTCATCATGGTGGCCGAATCGACAGATATTTTGCGCCCCATCGACCAGTTTGGATGCTTGCATGCCCGATCGGGGGTCATCGCCGCCAGTTCAGAAATCGCCGTTTCCCGGAAGGGACCGCCGGAGCCGGTGAGCAGAATCGACGCCACGCCGTTCTGGGTTAAATCAGCGTATCCCAGATTATGTTGAATTGTTTCCGGCATACTCTGAAAAATCGCATTATGCTCGCTATCAACCGGCAACAATCGTGCGCCGTACTGCTGCACGGCATCCATAAACAGACGGCCACAGGTCACCAGCGACTCTTTGTTCGCCAGCAGCACCGTTTTACCCGCACGAATGGCTGAGAGCGTCGGCACCAGGCCTGCTGCGCCGACAATCGCCGCCATCACCTGCTCGACCTCGTCCAGCGCCGCCACTTCTGCCGCCGCCTGCTGGCCGCTCATGACTTCCGTTCGGCAGCCCTGCTCGCGCAGTTGCGCACGCAGCAGCTCCGCGCTGTGCGCATCGTCCATTACCGCGTAACGAGGGGAGAATTCCAGACATTGTTCAACCATACGGTCGACATTTTTCCCGGCGACCAGCGCGGTGATAGAAAAGCTATCAGGATTATGGCGCACCACATCCAGCGTGCTGCAGCCGATAGAACCGGTCGAACCAAGAATGGTTAATTGCTTCATGAGGCGTCCAGAATAATGAAGACAGGATAAAAAGCAAAACGCCGCCAGCAAACCCTTATGCATCAATTATCGGTTGACAGAGCGGAGGCGCAAGGCCTTTGACATGGCGCCAAAGGCTACAAGGCCAGCCGTCTAAACGCAATCCCGAAAATTGAGCGTACGGTCTCCTGTACGGCGTTTCAGATTTTACGCAGGCCGATCGTCAGACCTGCGTGTCGGCAGAGAATCAGAACTGCATCAGTTCCGCTTCTTTATCCGCCAGCGCCGCATCAACTTTCTTGATAGCAGCATCAGTCATTTTCTGCACATCTTCCTGAGAGCGGCGATCGTCATCTTCGCTGATCTCTTTCTCTTTCAGCAGCGCTTTGACTTTGTCGTTGGCATCGCGACGAACGTTACGTACGGCAACGCGCGCCTGTTCAGCTTCGCCACGCACGATTTTGGTCAGATCTTTACGACGCTCTTCGGTCAGCGGCGGCAGCGGAACGCGGATATCGCTGCCCGCAGAGCTTGGGTTCAGACCGAGGTCGGAAGCCATAATCGCTTTTTCAACGGCCGGGCTCATGGAGCGATCGAAGACGTTGATCTTCAGCGTGCGGGAGTCTTCTACCGTTACGCTAGCCAGCTGACGCAGCGGAGTCGGCGTGCCGTAGTATTCCACGATAATGCCATCCAGCAGGCTGGGAGAAGCACGACCCGTGCGTATTTTGCTGATTTGGGTTTTGAACGCTTCAACGCATTTGTCCATGCGTACTTCAGCATCTTTTCTGATATCGCTAATCACGTTACGAATCCTTGAAAACTTGTCTCAGACAGACCAGACGGTCGCCCACTGCAAAAGTGAGCTAAGTATAGTCATGTTTATGCTCAGCGTCTTTCAGGCTGCGGGTCAGCCGCAGCATTCCGTCCACAGAGCATGTTGAAAACCATCGGGTCAAAAACCCGAAAAAGTAAGGCCGAATATTACCCGTATTTGACGCTGACGGGAATTACTCAGTAATTAATGTGCCTTCTTTTTCACCCATCACCACGCGGCGCAGCGCGCCAGGCTTATTCATATTGAATACGCGAATCGGCAGTTTGTGGTCACGCGCCAGGGTAAAGGCCGCAAGATCCATCACTTTCAGCTCTTTATCCAGTACTTCGCTGTAGGTCAGCTGATCGTACATCGTTGCGGAAGGATCTTTGGCCGGGTCAGCGGTAAATACACCGTCGACTTTGGTGGCTTTCAGTACCACATCGGCTTCAATTTCAATGCCGCGCAGGCAGGCAGCGGAATCGGTGGTAAAGAATGGGTTGCCGGTACCCGCGGAAAGAATCACCACGCGGTTGTTACGCAGCAGGCTGATAGCTTCCGCCCAGCTGTAGTTATCGCACACGCCATTCAGCGGAATCGCTGACATCAGGCGGGCGTTCACATAGGCGCGATGAAGTGCATCACGCATTGCAAGGCCGTTCATGACCGTTGCCAGCATGCCCATGTGGTCGCCCACAACGCGGTTCATACCCGCTTTCGCCAGACCAGCACCACGGAAAAGGTTACCGCCACCAATCACTACGCCAACCTGAATACCCAGCTCAACCAGTTCTTTGATTTCCTGAGCCATGCGGTCAAGTATGCTCGCATCAATACCGAAGCCTTCTGAACCTTGCAGAGCTTCGCCACTTAACTTAAGCAGAATACGTTTGTAGACGGGTTTTGCATTGGTAGCCATGTTTCTTTCCTGAGACTGTCAACGAATGAGATGAATTAATTCTGGCGACATTGTACGTCGCTTTTCAGCGTGCCCACTATAGCGGTTGGCTGAATTTACACATTAGGCGCAAAAAGAAGCCGCCCTCAGGCGGCTCCTTTTGAAAATTAAGACTGCTTGGACATCGCAGCAACTTCTGCTGCAAAGTCAGTCTCAACTTTCTCAATGCCTTCGCCCACTTCAAAGCGGATGAAGCCAGTCACGTCAGCGTTGTGCTCTTTCAGCAGCTGAGCAACGGATTTGCTCGGGTCCATAACGAACGGCTGACCGGTCAGAGAAACTTCGCCGGTGAATTTCTTCATGCGGCCTTCAACCATTTTCTCTGCGATTTCTTTCGGCTTGCCAGACTGCATGGCGATGTCCAGCTGAACCTGGTACTCTTTTTCCACCACTTCAGCGGAAACGTCTTCCGGCTTAACGAATTCAGGCTTGCTTGCAGCGATGTGCATAGCGAGCTGTTTAACCAGCTCTTCGCTCGCGCCTTTAGCGGCAACCAGAACACCGATACGCGCGCCGTGCTGGTAAGAGCCCAGAACTTCGCCTTCCAGGGAAGAAACGCGACGGATGTTGATGTTCTCACCGATTTTAGCAACCAGCGCAACGCGTTCTTCTTCGAACTGTGCTTTCAGAACTTCAACGTCGGTGATTTTGCCTGCAACAGCTGCATCCAGAACTTTGTTAGCAAATGCCTGGAAGCCACCATCTTTAGCCACGAAGTCAGTCTGGCAGTTAACTTCCAGAATGATGCCGTAGGTGCCATCGATTTTAGTGATGATCACGCCGTCAGCGGCAACGTTGCCCGCTTTTTTCGCTGCTTTAATAGCACCGGATTTACGCATGTTTTCGATTGCCAGCTCGATGTCGCCGTTCGCTTCAGTCAGCGCTTTTTTGCAATCCATCATGCCTGCGCCAGTACGCTCGCGCAGCTCTTTTACCAGGGATGCGGTAATTTCAGCCATTCTTTATTCCTCGGGAGATGTGATCGGCCCGGTTCCAGGAACCAGACAGATTTGAAAGTGAAAAAGGGGCCGCTAAGAGGCCCCTATTTATACACGGTACTAAATAAGGGTATGCCTTATTATTCAGCTTCTACGAAGCTTTCTTCCGCCTGAGAAGCCAGATCCTGAGAACGGCCTTCACGAACGGTAGCAGCAACAGCGCTCAGGTACAGGCTAACTGCACGGATTGCGTCGTCGTTACCCGGGATAACGAAGTCAACGCCGTCCGGATCGGAGTTAGTATCAACGATAGCAAATACCGGAATACCCAGGTTGTTTGCTTCTTTGATTGCGATGTGCTCGTGGTCAGCGTCGATAACGAACAGCGCGTCCGGCAGGCCGCCCATGTCTTTGATACCGCCCAGGCTGTTTTCCAGCTTGTCCAGCTCACGAGTGCGCATCAGCGCTTCTTTCTTGGTCAGCTTGTCGAAAGTACCGTCCTGGGACTGAGTTTCCAGGTCTTTCAGACGTTTGATAGACTGACGAACGGTTTTCCAGTTAGTCAGCATACCGCCCAGCCAGCGATGGTTCACGAAGAACTGGTCGCAGCTGTTAGCAGCGTCTTTTACCGCTTCGCTTGCAGCGCGCTTAGTACCAACGAAAAGGATTTTGCCTTTGCGAGAAGAGATCTTGTTCAGTTCAGCCAGAGCTTCGTTGAACATCGGTACAGTTTTCTCAAGGTTGATGATGTGAACTTTGTTACGCGCGCCGAAGATGAAAGGCTTCATTTTCGGGTTCCAGTAACGGGTCTGGTGACCAAAGTGAACACCAGCCTTGAGCATGTCGCGCATGGAAACAGTTGCCATGTTTAAAACCTCTATAGATAAAAGTTGGGGTTATGCCTCCACGTATCCCATATTACCGACCCCAAAGGGCACCCCGGAATATGTGCCGATACGTGTGTGTTGTTACACAAAGTGAGATTTGTCGCTTCAGTCCATCTTGTGTATCTGAGAATGGAACAGAAGTCCGGCGCGCTTTATACCACAAAACAGGACCAGACACCAACTGTTGTTGACGTCGCGTGCTGCTAATGATTCTCAATTTGGCAGCAGGACGCCCGGACTGTTAACATTGTTCAGACATAATCTATTATTGTCGAAAAAATCGACACTGCTGGACACAATCCATGGCTATTTCTATCAAGACATCTGAAGACATCGAAAAAATGCGCGTTGCCGGCCGCCTGGCCGCTGAAGTGCTGGAAATGATCGAACCCTACGTAAAACCGGGCGTCAGCACCGGCGAACTGGATCGCATCTGCAACGATTATATCGTTAACGAACAAAAAGCCGTATCCGCCTGCCTGGGCTACCACGGCTTCCCGAAATCCGTCTGCATCTCTATTAATGAAGTGGTGTGCCACGGGATCCCGGACGACGGCAAGCTGCTGAAAGATGGCGATATCGTCAACATTGACGTCACCGTCATCAAAGATGATTTCCACGGTGACACCTCGAAGATGTTTATCGTCGGTAAACCGACCATTCTGGGCGAGCGCCTGTGCCGCATTACCCAGGAAAGCCTCTATCTGGCCCTGAAAATGGTCAAACCGGGCGTTAATCTGCGCGCTATCGGCGCGGCTATCCAGAAATACGTCGAAGCCGAAGGTTTCTCCGTCGTGCGCGAGTACTGCGGCCACGGTATCGGCCGCGGTTTTCATGAAGAACCGCAGGTGCTGCATTACGACTCTCCGGAAACCAACGTGGTGCTCAAACCCGGCATGACCTTTACCATTGAACCGATGGTCAACGCGGGTAAAAAAGAGATCCGCAGTATGAAAGACGGCTGGACGGTAAAAACCAAAGACCGGAGCTTGTCTGCGCAGTATGAGCATACTATTGTGGTGACAGACAGCGGCTGCGAAATACTGACGTTACGCAAGGATGACACCATCCCGGCGATAATCTCGCACAACGAATGATGAAAAGCCGGCGCCAGCCGGCTTTTTTATGACGGGCACCCTGTGGGCCGCCGCAAGCGACGTTAAAAATCGCTCCCGGCGATTTTTTATGACGGGCGTCCTGCCCGTCACCCTATGGGCCGCCGCAAGCGACGTTAAAAATCGCTCCCGGCGATTTTTTATGGGCGATAGTTTTTTATTATGGTGGCGCGATGAGCAACTCTTTATCTGATACTGTCTCCCCTGCCCTGGCCGACCAGCCGGCGAATCCGGGCTGCTGGCCGCAGAGCGACTTCAACTGCGCGGCTATCAAGGCGCACATCGACGCTTTTCAGCGCTGGCTGGGCGAAGCGTTTGACCACGGCATCGCCGCAGAGAGATTGATTGAGGCGCGCACCGAATTTATCGATCAACTGCTTCAGCGGCTATGGGTCGAGTACGGGTTCGGGTCGATGAACGACATCGCGCTGGTCGCCGTCGGCGGTTACGGCCGCGGCGAACTGCACCCGCTTTCCGATATCGACCTGCTTATCCTGAGCCGTAAAAAGCTGCCCGATGAGCAGGCGCAGAAGGTCGGCGAGCTGCTGACGCTGCTGTGGGATATCAAGCTGGAAGTCGGCCACAGCGTGCGCACCCTCGAAGAGTGCCTGCTGGAGGGGCTGTCGGACCTCAGCGTCGCCACTAACCTGATTGAATCGCGTCTGCTTATTGGCGACGTCGCGCTGTTCCTTGAACTGCAAAAACATATATTCAGCGACGGCTTCTGGCCATCGGAAAAGTTCTTTGCGGCAAAAGTCGAAGAGCAGAATGTACGCCATCAGCGCTATCACGGGACCAGCTATAACCTCGAGCCGGACGTGAAAAGCAGCCCCGGCGGCCTGCGCGATATTCACACCCTGCAGTGGATCGCGCGCCGCCATTTCGGCGCCACCTCGCTTGATGAAATGGTCGGCTTCGGTTTCCTGACCGAAGCCGAGCGCAACGAGCTTAACGAATGCCTGCATCAGCTTTGGCGCATTCGCTTTGCGCTACATCTGGAGCTCAACCGCTACGATAATCGCCTGCTGTTCGACAGGCAGTTCAGCGTCGCCCGTCGCCTGCGTTACGAAGGCGAAAGCAACCAGCCGATCGAGCATATGATGAAGGATTTCTTTCGCGTCACCCGCCGGGTGAGCGAGCTGAACCAAATGCTGATCCAGCTGTTCGAAGAGGCGATTCTGGCGCTCACCGAAGATGAGAAGCCGCGGCCGATTGACGATGATTTTCAGCTGCGCGGCACGCTAATCGATCTGCGCGATGACACGCTGTTCATCCGCGAACCGCAGGCGATTCTGCGCATGTTCTTTATGATGGTGCGCAACAGCAGCATTACCGGCATCTACTCCACCACGCTTCGCCACCTGCGCCACGCCCGCCGTCATCTGACGCAGCCGCTTTGCTATATTCCGGAAGCGCGGACCCTGTTCCTCAGCATGCTGCGCCATCAGGGCGCGGTCAGCCGGGGGCTGCTGCCGATGCACCGCCATAGCGTGCTGTGGGCCTATATGCCGCAATGGTCGCATATTGTCGGTCAGATGCAATTTGACCTGTTTCACGCCTATACCGTTGATGAACACACGATCCGCGTGCTGCTTAAGCTTGAGAGCTTCGCCAAAGAAGAGACCCGCAGCCGCCATCCGCTGTGCGTTGAACTGTGGCCGCGCCTGACGCATCCGGAGCTGATCCTTATCGCCGCCCTCTTCCACGATATCGCGAAAGGACGCGGCGGCGACCATTCGATTCTCGGCGCGCAGGACGTGCTGAAATTCGCCGAGCTTCACGGTCTTAACTCGCGCGAAACCCAGCTGGTGGCGTGGCTGGTGCGTCATCATCTGCTGATGTCGGTCACCGCCCAGCGTCGCGATATTCAGGATCCGGAAGTGATCAAGCAGTTTGCCGAAGAGGTGCAAACGGAGAACCGTCTGCACTACCTGGTTTGCCTGACCGTCGCCGATATCTGCGCCACCAACGAAAACCTGTGGAACAGCTGGAAGCAGAGCCTGCTGCGCGAGCTCTATTTCGCCACCGAAAAACAGCTGCGCCGGGGGATGCAAAACACGCCGGATATGCGCGAGCGGGTGCGTCACCACCAGCTACAGGCGCTGGCGCTGCTGCGGATGGAAAATATTAATGAACAGGCGCTGCACCAAATCTGGAACCGCTGCCGCGCCAACTACTTTGTGCGCCATACGCCAAACCAGCTCGCCTGGCACGCGCGTAATCTGCTGCAGCACGATCTCAGCAAACCGATGATCCTGCTCAGTTCCCACGCCTCGCGCGGGGGCACCGAGATCTTCATCTGGAGTCCGGATCGTCCTTACCTCTTCGCCGCCGTTTGCGGCGAGCTGGATCGACGTAATCTTAGCGTTCACGATGCGCAGATCTTCACCACCCGCGACGGCATGGCGATGGATACCTTTATTGTTCTTGAGCCGGACGGCAGCCCGCTTTCCGCCGACAGGCACGAAATGATCCGCGTGGGCCTGGAACAGACCATCAGCCAGCGCAGCTGGCAGCCGCCGGCGCCCCGTCGTCAGGCGGCGAAGCTGAGGCATTTTTCCGTGCCGACGGAGGTGAATTTCCTGCCGACGCATACCGACCGGAAATCCTTTCTTGAGCTGATTGCTCTCGACCAGCCGGGTCTGTTAGCGCGCGTCGGCCAGGTGTTTGCCGACCTCGGAATTTCGCTCCACGGCGCGCGAATTACGACAATTGGTGAGCGAGTAGAAGATTTATTTATAATCGCCACCGCAGACCGGCGCGCCCTTAATAATGAGCTACAGCAAGAAGTGCAACAACGGTTGACAGAGGCCCTCAATCCAAACGATAAAGGGTAACGTATTTTTTTAAGTAAATGGAAAGAGTAAACAATGCAGCAATTACAGAACGTTATTGAGTCCGCTTTTGAGCGTCGCGCCGACATCACGCCGGCAAACGTGGATACCGTAACCCGCGAAGCGGTTAACCAGGTGATTTCTCTGCTTGATTCCGGCGCGCTGCGTGTCGCTGAAAAAGTTGACGGCCAGTGGGTCACCCATCAGTGGCTGAAGAAAGCGGTTCTGCTCTCTTTCCGTATTAACGATAACCAGGTTATCGATGGTGCGGAAAGCCGCTACTTCGATAAAGTCCCAATGAAGTTCGCGGATTATGATGAAGCGCGTTTCCAGAAAGAAGGTTTCCGCGTCGTTCCGCCGGCGGCCGTTCGTCAGGGGGCGTATATCGCTCGCAACACGGTTCTGATGCCGTCCTATGTGAACATCGGCGCCTACGTTGACGAAGGTTCGATGGTTGATACCTGGGCGACCGTGGGTTCCTGCGCGCAGATCGGCAAAAACGTCCACCTGTCCGGCGGCGTCGGCATCGGTGGCGTACTGGAGCCGCTGCAGGCTAACCCGACCATTATCGAAGATAACTGCTTTATCGGCGCGCGTTCGGAAGTCGTTGAAGGCGTCATCGTCGAAGAGGGTTCCGTTATCTCCATGGGCGTATACCTCGGCCAGAGCACCAAAATCTACGACCGCGAAACCGGTGAAGTCTTCTACGGCCGCGTTCCGGCGGGATCCGTCGTCGTCTCCGGCAACCTGCCGTCAAAAGATGGCAAGTACAGCTTGTACTGCGCGGTTATCGTCAAAAAAGTCGATGCCAAAACCCGCGGCAAGGTTGGAATCAACGAACTTCTGCGTACCATCGACTAAGCAGCATGAAAAGCGGGAGGCATCCCGCTTTTTTTATATATTGAGCTGGCGAAGATGGATTTTTTCGTTAATTATTCAAAGATTACGATGATATCAAAGGTACCGTTATGTACGATAATCTGAAAAGTCTTGGTATTACCAATCCTGATGAAATCGATCGCTATAGCCTGCGGCAGGAAGCCAACAACGACATTCTGAAAATCTACTTTCAGAAGGATAAAGGCGAGTTCTTCGCCAAGAGCGTCAAGTTCAAATATCCGCGTCAGCGCAAAACCGTTGTCGCCGACGGCGTGGGCCAGGGATATAAAGAAGTCCAGGAGATTAGCCCTAATCTACGCTATATCATCGACGAGCTGGATCAAATCTGTCAGCGCGATCGCACCGAAATCGATCTGAAACGTAAGATCCTCGACGATCTGCGTCACCTCGAAAGCGTGGTGACGAATAAGATCAGCGAAATCGAATCCGATCTGGAAAAACTGACCCGCAATAAGTAAGCCTGATACGGGCCAGATGCTGGCCCTGTTTCTCTCTGCCTCATCCTCTTTTTTCTCACTCACCCCCACCGGCAGCATCAGCGAATATCAGCTATTCCTCTCTGATATCATTTCATCTCATATCCCTATCTGCATGAATGACATAATAAAATAAGTCGCTGTATGTTCAATTTCCACCTGAAAGGAGATCATACGATGACACAGGAAATTGAACAAAAATTTTATACCCTACAATCTGCGCCCTGGCTGGATAAGACCGGCTTTGAAAAAGGACGGCAGCACGATCGCCAGCCGCTGGGCTTTATTCTGCCCGCCAATACGCCGCTGCACATTCGCCAACCGGATATCAGCAACGGCAACTCGATTCTGCGCCTGCTTTGCAATGATACCGCGCTAGAAAGCACCAGCACGATCGCCACCGGCTGGAAAACGGTCAGCGCCACGGTCGACACCGTTCCTTTTGTCGATACGCTGTTTACCGACCAGTCCAGCGAATTCACCGTCATCTACCAGCAACCTGTCGCAACTAAACCGCTGCCGTGCTGGAAAGCAGGACAATCTGAGGATGAATTTTTCCTCAGCTGGGAGAAAAATCAATCCGCACTCGCGCTGCTTGATTTAGATGTGATTAACCTGCTGCTGCCCTACGCCGACCGCGATAATGCGATGAAAGCGGGCTTATCCTCGCTACACGCTTATTACACCCACCTTTTCAAATGCTATAACGACTGGGCTGGGCTAAGCGATCGCCCGGATGCGCCGTGGAACCAGGATGTCGCCAACCGCTACTTTGTGCGGGCAGATAAACACGGCGTCGGCGCAGCCTATTATCACCCCTGGTGGTGCGCACATACATCATCAACGTTAGGTGAAGGCTGGCTGGATAACGTTGCGACGCAGTGGGTTATTCTTCATGAAATTGCGCACGGGTATCAGGGCAAATTTATGCAGGACACCACTCTGCCCGTCAATGAGGTGTGGAACAATATTTACGCCGCTTTCTATCAGCAGCTTACCCTGAGCCAGGATAATCATCTCTATGTGGATGGCTGGCTCTATAACTATGGTCAGCAGGCCGTACAGGAACTCCAGCTGATGACCTATATAAAAGACCAGACGCCGGTCGCCAGCTGGGGCCTGCGTCCGCGCCTGCAGTTCCTGATGCTGATGTTGCTAAAAGCAGGAACCAAAGCCTTCAGCGCCTTTAACCAGAACTATCGTGAACTGGCCAACGGCGATAGCTTCCGGCCGTCCGATTATCAGCTTATCGATATGTTGGCTACCGCCATTGCCGCCGCCGCAGGGTATGATGTCACGCCGTTTATCGAGCTATGCGGCTTAACGCTGGAAATTACCACTAAGGGAGATATCGCCGCGCTGGCGGCAAAACCGCTCTATCCGCTATATCTTTTCCTTCCGCAAAGCGAATGGGATAGCGCGCGGCGGCAGCTGGGGCTGGACTCCTTCGTGTGGCTGGTGGATAACAGCGAACTGGCGGCATTAGGCAAAACGGGGACGCTATCCCTGACGTTCAATATCGACCAGCTGGAACAAATTTACGGGCGAACGCTGACGATTAAAGATAATTGTGGCACGCATTATTCACTGGTTGTTAATGATGACACGTTGATCCTGAATGATATTCCAGTCGGCGTTTACCAGATCGATCCTCCGAAAGGCCGTTCACAAAAATATCGTCCGGATATCAGCTATCTCGTCGTAAAAGAAGGGGCAAATGCGGCTACCATCAACTACACCCGACAACGCGATACCCGCGGGCGTAACGTGACAATGAGCTTTTTAGGTATTGGCGACACGCCGTTTGCATATCTGGATATCGATTTCGAAAATCAGCAGCTTACGCTGAATATTACCAGCGCCACGCCGCACAACAACTACCCTGACGCGCTCTATGCCGGCGTATGCGTACTTTCCGCCAGCGGCGAAAAAGTCTTTGAGCGCAATATGAACGGCACAAACTGCGCCACCGGTAAGGTGATTATTCCCTTCGGCCCTCACTATCACTTGTATATTACTCACGTCGAGCCGGGACGTCTGAAAGCCTCCCCGGAGTATTTACCGCTGATCGCGGGCGAGAAATGCCAGCTGATGCGTATTGATGAGAGTGGGCTTTACAACTTTATCCTCGATAATAATCCGGCGGAAGATTTACTGGCTATTTTCGAGCATGACGCTCAGGCGATGCGTAACCAGCCCTCGCTATTAGCGCAGGAAGAGAGCGTATGTAAAAACGATCTCTGGCTGATGCTCTCCCATATTGAAGAGCCCCAGCGCAGCAGGCTGCTTAAAGAGTATGCCGATGTCCTGCCTCAGGATAATAGTGAACCGGGCGAGTTGACGGGCAAGAGCGTGACCCTCAATCTCAGAGGACAGGGCAACAAAGATTTTTGCCAGATCGTTATCGATAATCAACAGCACGCCATGATGGTCACCACCCGTACCGGCGCGCCGCACCCGTATTATGTCTCCCATACCTACGCCAGCATTACGGTAACCGGGGCGGACGAAACGGTGGTTTATCACCGCAGCTATGCCGGAGCGACCAACAACCTGGCAAACAGCGAAACTATCGCCCTCGCTGAAAACATGATCATTGAGGTTTTCCATGATGAGCCATTCCGCTCCAGCGCCAGCAATGATACGACGCATCGCGCCATTACGCTGAAGCAGCACAACCGCTGGCGGGTAGTGAAGGATGGGCTGGAGACCTGTTCGCTGGTGCCAGACCCGGAGGATAAAGAAACTACGGATGCTGAGGACGAGGCTACAGAGCTGTATGGCGATCTCTTCTGCTGGCAGCTACTTGGCAATGATAATATTCGTTTTGCGACGATGGAGATGGATATTGGCCGCGGCGCGCTCACCTTTACCGCCAGCCCCGTGGTGCCGAATAAGCACTTTACGACGGCCTATGCCGCGGTGAATATCTACAATACGCGCGGCTCGGTGGTTTATCGCCAGTCCATTAAAGGCTCATCGCAGCTTGGCGACTATATAGATACGGCAATACTTGATGAGGGCTATATCATCGAAGTCTTCCATGCCGAAGCCGGCGATCGCTCCGTCATTATCAACCCACAAAACGGTAACGCCTGGCCACAGCCTCATACCGTCTCCTGGCAAGTCACGGCCCGCGGACTGCAGCGCCTGTAATTGCCGTCCCCGCTCCCGCCGCAGGCGGGAGTGTTTTTAGCGCTGCTCATCGAGCTGTAGCGCAATATACAGCAGCAGACGATCGTCAAAATTACCCAAATCCAGCCCCGTCAGCTCAGAGATACGGTTCAAACGGTATTCCAGCGTATTACGGTGGATAAACAGTGCTTTCGACGTCGCCAGCGGCTGCACGTTATGACGAAACCAGGCCTGTAAGGTGCGACGCAGCAGGCCGTTGTTATCCATCGCCTTCAGGCGAACCAGCGGGCGCGCCAGCTCATTAGCCTGCCAGCCGCCGCGCAGGCTATCCAGCAGTACCGGCAGCATCAAATCCTGGTAAAAATAGCTACGGCTCTCCGGCATCCGCTGTTTACCGACCATCATGGTGGTTCTGGCGGTGCGATACGAGCGAGCAATACTGCCCGGTCCGGTAAAAAAGTTTCCCAGCGCCACGCGAAAACGCAGCTGACCGTTCTCTTTCATCCTGCTAATGAGCTGCTCGACCCGTTTGCAGTGATCTTCCGCATCCCAGCGGCCAAAGGCGTTCAGCGCGGGCTTCAGTACCACCATTTCGGTCAGCGAGACAATGGCCACCAGATTATTACGGTCCGGCGTGGTCAACGCGGTCTGGAGCTGCTGCAGCTCCGCCATCGCGCTGTCTACGCCCAGCTGGCCGCTATCCACTTCAATCATAGCCACCACGCGCGGTTGGTTGAGATCGATCCCCAGACGCTGGGCCCACTCGGTCAGCGCCGGGGTGTTCTCTTCCGCCTGAATCAGGTTCATCACCAGCTCTTCGCGCAGACGGCTATCCTGGGCCAGGAGATGCATCAGCCGCGATTGTTCCAGCATCATCTCGGCGGTCATACACACCAGTTCACCGTATTTACGCAGCGACTCCGGTTCGCCGGTCAGGCCGATAACGCCGACGATCTCCCCTTCCAGACGCAGCGGCAGGTTGATCCCCTGGCGCACGCCGTGCAGATGTCGGGCAACGGCATCATCAATATCGACAACGCGGCCCTGGGAAAGCACTAATAGCGCGCCTTCGTGCAATTCACCAATTCGCTCGCGGTCTCCGCTACCGATAATGCGCCCGCGGGCATCCATTACGTTAATATTGGTATCAATGATGCGCATCGTACGCGCCACGATATCCTGAGCCATTTTGGTATCAAGATGCCAGCCAGCCATGTAACCCTCCCGTGAGCAGGCTAACAGCATAAAAGAGTTGGCAACACGCCGCATTGTGCATTTGCACAAAGCCGGGCTAAGAAATATGGAGTTGTGGAAGATATCACAGAACGAAAAATGGAAGGGGCGGCAGAAATAAAAAAGCCCCTTTCCTCCGCAAGGAGAAAAGGGGCTTTGCGAACCGTCAGGGATTACTGCATCAGCAGATAAATCGACGTATCGCCGCGCTGGATATTCAGTGCCAGAACCGACGGTTTGGCATCAAAAATTTTGCGCAGATCGGCAATATTTTTCACCGGCTGCTGGTTCGCGCCAACGATAATATCGCCTTTCTTCAGGCCAATCTGCGCCGCCGGCGTTCCCGCTTTCACGTTACTCACCACGACGCCTTTATCCTGACCTTTGTTGCTCATTTCCGCACCTTCAATACCGTTGAAGATGGTGCTTGAGTCAACCTGGTTCTGATTGCTCTGCTGCAGCTCAACGGTCACCGTCACCGGCTTGCCGTCACGCAGCAGGCCAAGCTCGACTTTGCTGCCGATCGGCATGGTCCCCACCTGGGCACGCAGCGCGGCAAAGCTGCTGATCGATTTACCGTTCAGCGTGGTAATCACGTCGCCGGCTTTAATCCCCGCCTTAGCGGCCGCCGAGTTCGGCATCACCTGGCTGACGAACGCGCCGCGCTGAGCGTCAACTTTCATCGCTTTCGCCAGTTCGGAGTTCAGCTCGGTCCCCATGATGCCCAGCTCACCGCGCTTAACCTGGCCAAATTTGACCATCTGATCGGTCAGGTTTTTCACCATGTTGCTCGGAATAGCGAAGCCGATACCAATGTTGCCGCCGTCCGGCGCCAGAATCGCGGTGTTGATACCGATCAGCTCGCCGTTCAGGTTAACCAGCGCGCCGCCGGAGTTACCGCGGTTGATCGCCGCATCGGTCTGGATAAAGTTTTCATAGTTTTCAACGTTCAGGCCGCTACGGCCCAGGGCGGAAACGATCCCCGAGGTCACGGTTTCGCCCAGGCCAAACGGGTTACCGATCGCCACGGTGTAATCGCCGACGCGCAGGGCGTCAGAGTCCGCCAGCTTAATCGCGCTCAGGTTTTTCGGATCCTGGATTTGAATCAGCGCAATATCAGAACGCGGGTCTTTGCCGACCACTTTCGCGTCGAACTTGCGGCCATCGCTGAGCTGAACTTTGATAGTAGTCGCGTTATCCACGACGTGGTTGTTAGTCACGACATAGCCTTTAGCGGCATCAATAATCACCCCGGAACCGAGGGCCATAAATTTCTGCTGCTGGCCGCCGTCGCTACCCGGCGCACCGCCCTGCCCGCCGCCCTGACAGAACGGAGAGCTCTGGAACGGAGAACCATCCTGACAGAACGGCGAATTGTCGCCAAAGAACTGCTGGAAGTTACGCGGCATCCGCGGCGTATTAACGGTGGTGCTCCCCTCAACGTTAATGCTCACGACCGACGGCATCACTTTTTCCAGCATCGGCGCCAGGCTTGGCATCTGCTGCGCATTAGTCGCAGAAGAAGCTGTTTCCGCCGCGCTCGCAGAGAGAGGGGACAACGCCAGACCTAAACTCAGAGCCAGGGCACTCATTGCTAACGTGGTTTTTTTCATAGGTTTCAATCTCAATTTCAGATAACGAATAGTTGCTGTGTTGGTGACTATCAGAGTCATTTTATAGCGCGAAGTTCCGGAATGAAGTTTTGGTAAAAGTAAAAATTTATTGTCCGTCTTTACAAAACTCACCCTTATTCTACGGCCATCAATCGTCGATATTCATCCCATGCATACAAGTCGGTCATTCCGCTGATATAGTCCTGAATGAGACGACAGCGATAATAATATTCCATCACTGGAAACTCCGGATTATTGCGCGAAATCTTATTTACGGCTTCTATGTAAGCTAACCGATGACGAGTTGAAAGTTTCTGAAAAAGACGTGATGCAATCGGTAAACTTCGCACCCGCTCTTTTTCCACCAGCAAACTAAACTCATCCAGCGATAATTTTAACAGCGGCTGGTATATATCTAACAGACCGCTGATCACGCGATAGCCCTGCAGCTCCAGCTGCTCGACATCCGGATGGCTAAACACATGTTTTACCGCGACATTTTTATATAGTTCAAGAAGCTGGCTGCAATCACTATCGTCCTCAAGCAGCGCATGGTTAAAGTCACCGCTAAAAATCTTCGCCAGGTTATCAATAAACCGCCGCGCCGCATACGGTACCAGCCTATTGAGCGTATTAACCCGTAAATACATAAAAAACTGATCTTCAGTACTCCGGCTCAGAGAATTCGCACGCGATTTCTCCCAGGCGTTTTCGACAACCTGATTAAACAAGGAGCCTTTTTCGTGAACGCCCCAGGCTTCATAGAGATGCTGATAAAGCTGCTCTACGCTGAAGATGCGTTTTTCTACCGCATCTTCAAGGTCGGCGACGCAATATGAGATATCATCCGCGGCTTCCATAATCCACGTTAATGGGAAGCGATTGTAAGGAGCCAGATCCAGTTCTTTACGCAACCTCGCAACATAGCCCTCTTCGGCTAAATAATAACCAGGTTTTTTCATTAAATAATTGTGGCTGGCCGGCGCTTCCCCGCGCCACCATGCCGGACGCGTATATTTTAGAATACAGCCCACCTGCGCCCAGGTGAGATTCATGCGCATCAGCGTATGCACTAAGCGAATACCCTGCGCATTGCCTTCAAACCAGCATAAGTCCTGGCGAACCTTACGCCGCAGCTCATTCAGCTGGCTATCGCCTTCCTGCAGGCGCAGCGCCGCAACCACGCAGCGATCGTCGGTTAACGGCTGGCTGGCCGCATCGCCGGGGAAGAGCCGCTGGCTGAACCAATCATTAATTGCCGCCTCGCCAAAATGGCCAAATGGCGGATTGCCGATATCGTGCATCAGGCAGGCCATTTCAACAATGCTCTCGAACGGCCCGGTAAGCTCATCCAGCCCGTAGCTTTCCAGCAGCTTCTGCTCTTTCAGACGACTCAGCACCTCTTTGGCGATGTAGCGGCCCACCTGCTGAACTTCCAGAGAGTGGGTCAGCCGCGTACGCACCGCGGCATTGCGCTCCAGCGGGAAAACCTGGGTTTTTTGCTGCAGCCGGCGGATTGCCGGCGAGTTGATGATGCGTCCGCGATCGCTTTCGAAAATTCGCAGGATTTCACGCTCCGTCTCAACGCCCTGCGGTGAACGGTAGCGGCGACGCCAGTTAATCTTGTTGCGAAAATCGATCTTAGCCATGATCTCCCCCGAGCGAGCAATAACGTTTCCTTCTAAGCGCATGATAGACTATGCCGCTAAAACCCACACATCGCGAGTAAATCTATGAAAATCGGTATTATTGGCGCAATGGAAGAAGAAGTTACCCTTCTGCGCGACAAAATCGACAACCGCCAGACCATCACTATCGGCGGCAGCGAAATCTACACCGGCCAGCTGCAGGGCGTTGATGTCGCTTTGTTGAAATCGGGCATTGGCAAAGTCGCCGCCGCCATGGGCGCCACCCTTCTGATGGAGCACTGCAAGCCGGATGTGATTATTAACACCGGTTCTGCGGGCGGCCTCGCGTCGACCCTGAAGGTTGGCGATATTGTCGTCTCCGACGAAACGCGCTATCACGACGCGGACGTCACCGCGTTTGGCTATGAGTATGGCCAGCTGCCGGGCTGCCCTGCCGGTTTCAAAGCCGATGATAAGCTGATTGCCGCCGCAGAGACCTGCATCAGCGCGCTGAATCTTAATGCGGTTCGCGGACTCATTGTCAGCGGCGATGCATTCATCAACGGTTCCATTGGTCTCGCCAAAATCCGCCACAACTTCCCGCAGGCCGTCGCGGTAGAAATGGAAGCCACCTCCATCGCGCACGTCTGCCACAACTATGGCGTACCGTTTGTTGTCGTTCGCGCGATCTCCGATGTTGCCGATCAGCAGTCGCATCTGAGCTTCGACGAGTTTCTCGCCGTTGCCGCGAAGCAATCCACCCTGATGGTGGAAAACCTGGTGCAGCACCTGGCTCGTGGCTAAGTCGCTCAACGCGGCGCTTGCCGTCCTGATGCTGCTTGCCCCGGCGTGGCTTTTCGCCGCGCCGCGGGTGATTACGCTATCTCCCGCCAATACTGAACTGGCGTTTGCCGCCGGTATTACGCCGGTTGGCGTCAGCAGCTATTCCGATTATCCCCCGGAAGCCGCAAAGATAGAGCAGGTCTCCAGCTGGCAGGGGATGAATCTGGAACGCATCGTCGCCCTTAAGCCCGACCTGGTGCTGGCGTGGCGCGGCGGTAACGCTGAACGCCAGGTGAATCAGCTAAGCTCGCTCGGGATAAAAGTCATCTGGGTCGAAACATCGACCATCGAAGAGATTATCGCAACGCTTCGTCAGCTGGCGCAGTGGAGCCCGCAGCCGGAAAAGGCGCGGCAGGCGGCGCAGAAAATGCAGGACGCGTACCAGGCCTTAAAAACCCGCTACGCGAGCGGGCCGAAAAAACGCGTTTTTTTACAGTTCGGCGCCAACCCTCTCTTTACCACCAGCAAAGGCTCGATTCAGGATCAGGTTCTGACGCTGTGTGGGGGAGAAAACATTTTTGCCGCCAGCCGGGTTCCCTGGCCGCAGGTGAGCCGTGAACAGGTGCTGGCAAGGCAGCCGCAGGCCATTGTCATCGCCGGCGACGCCAGTCAACTTCCCGCCGTTGAGCGCTATTGGCAGAATCAGCTAAAAATTTCTTTTATTGCGCTACATGGCGACTGGTTTGAACGCGCGAGCCCACGTATTATTCTCGCCGCAAAACAACTCTGTACTGCGCTCGAGCAGATAAAATAATCACCTGCTAACCCAGGTGCTAAAAGGCTATCCCACCAGGCGCAATTGTTGCAGCCAGTTTGGACACGGGCAGCGCTGAACACCCGGAGCGTACATGTGGTGCGTGAGGACTGTGAGCACTGCCCGGGGCCAAACTGGCAAATAAAATCGCCTAATGGGATAGACTCTAAGTGGGAACTGACGATGCTTGTCTATTGGCTGGATATCATTGGCACCGCCGTGTTTGCCATCTCCGGCGTCCTGCTGGCTGGAAAGCTGCGCATGGACCCTTTCGGCGTGCTGGTATTAGGCGTGGTGACCGCGGTGGGCGGTGGCACCATTCGCGATATGGCCCTTGCTAACGGCCCGGTATTTTGGGTTAAAGACCCTACCGATCTGGTGGTGGCGATGGTCACCAGTATGTTCACTATCCTGCTGGTACGCCAGCCGCGCCGGTTACCGAAATGGGTGCTGCCGGTGCTGGACGCCGTCGGTCTGGCGGTATTTGTCGGTATTGGCGTCAACAAAGCCTTTCTTGCCCATAGCGGACCGCTGGTGGCCGTCTGCATGGGCGTCGTCACCGGCGTCGGCGGGGGAATCATCCGCGACGTGCTGGCGCGTGAAATCCCGATGATTCTGCGTACGGAAATCTACGCGACGGCCTGCATCGTTGGTGGCATCGTGCATGCGACGGCGTACTACACCTTTCAGGTTCCGTTAGAAAACGCGGCGATGATAGGTATGGTGGTCACGCTGGTCATCAGGCTGGCGGCCATCCGCTGGCACCTGAAGCTGCCAACGTTCGCGCTTGATGAGAATGGACGGTAATAAAAGCAAAACGGTAACCTTAACGTTACCGTTTTTAGCGTTTGCTCCCTCTCGCTGTATGAGAGGGCTGGGAAGAAGAGGCTCCCGGGCGCACTATCTTTAGACGCTGAACGAGGAGCCGCAGCCGCAGGTGCTTTTCGCATTCGGGTTGGTCACGATAAAACGCGAGCCTTCCAGACCTTCGGTATAATCGACGGCGCCGCCGACCAGATACTGCAGGCTCATTGGGTCAACCACCAGGCCGACGCCCTGCTTCTCGATAGTCATATCGCCTTCGTTAACCTGATCGTCGAAGGTAAAGCCGTACTGGAAACCGCTGCAGCCACCACCGGTGATGTACACGCGCAGTTTCAGGTTCGGATTGTCTTCATCCGCAATCAGGTCTTTTACTTTAATCGCCGCGGCTTCGGTAAACTCCAGCGGCAACGCTACGTCATCACTCATTTTATGCTCCCATTGATACTTCTGACCGGTTAAAGAATAACCCGACCTTTTGAGCCATTATCCAATACCCGAGTAAATCGTTCAAGTATTCTCCCCGCCGACCGGCTGCGCCTTTGCTTCCTGTTCCGCCTTTTGTTTTGCCAGGGTGCGCTGCAGAATAGTCGAGTATAAAGGCTTACCGCCGAGGAATTGTGCCAATAGTGTTGCGCCGAGACAGGTAATAATCATTGGCAAAATGAGCTGATAGTTATCGGTCATCTCCAGCACCAGCACGATGCCGGTCAACGGCGCGCGAACCGAGGCGGCGAGCAGCGCCCCCATCCCGGCGATGGCAAAGGTGCCGGCATCCAGATGATAGGCCGGAAATAGAGGCGTCGCCGCCATGCCAAACGCCGTGCCCAGCAGCGTCCCCAGCGCCAGCATCGGCGCAAAGATACCGCCGGGCGCGCCGGAAGAGAAGCAAAGCAGCGTGGTAATCACCCGCGCGATAAAAATAAACAGCAGCAGGCCGACGGAAAAATTGCCCGCCGCGGCGATGGGAATCAGGTTAAACCCGCCGCCGGACGCCGCCGGCTGAATCAGGCCCAGCACGCCGCAGCTTCCGCCGATCAGGCCGCCAATCAGCACCCATTTTTTAATGTTGCCGCCGTGGAGCCGCTGGAACATATCCTGGGTGCGCAGCACCAGCGTATTAAACAGCGGGCCAACACAGCCAAAAATCATCCCGAGGATCAAATACAGCCACAGGGTGTTGACCGGCGCATTGCTGAGCTTACCGACCTCGATAACCGCTTTATCGCCGTTGAAGATACGGAAAACGATGGTGGCCATAATGACGCCGGTAAACACGGCTTTAATGGAGATCAGGTTGTAGCGAAACTGCGGGCGCATCTCTTCAATAATAAACAGAATCCCGGCCAGCGGCGCGTTAAAGGCGGCGGAGAGCCCCGCCGCGGCGCCGGTTGCCAGCAGCGTATGGCGCGCTTCCGGACTGCGCATGCGAAAAACGTCCACCACCATGCGCCCAAGATTGCCCCCAAGCTGCACCATCGGCCCTTCGCGCCCCAGCACCATGCCCGCACCCAGCGTCCCCATGCCGCCGATAAACTTCACCGGCAGTACGCGCCACCAGCGAACGGGACGCAGCTCCTCCAGCGCGCCTTCAATTTCCGGGATCCCGGAGCCGCCCGCTTCCGGCGCAAAACGACGGACGAGAAAATAGCCCACCATCGCCAGCAAAGCGGAGAGGATAAAGGCCAGCGGCCAGACCAGAAACCAGTGGTCCGCCACCTCTACCAGCGCGCCTAAGCGCAGGTTCTGCACCCAGTTGACGCTTTTTTCAAACGCGACGCCGATCAGCCCCGCCAGCGTGCCGACAACGGCCGCCATTAATAACACCGCCAGCGGCGTTTTATCACGCTGAATCAACCGACGCACGGCATCGCTGCGGCGAACGCGTACGAACTGATGTGCTGAAGAAGAGGGGTTTTCTGCTTTCATGCCATTATCAATAATAAGTAATACAAATAGAAAGAAGGTCATTCTAGCCAACCGGACAGGCTCCGTCGTCAAAAAAATGCGCCGTGACCCCATTGTTTCAATTGGGCAAAACTTTCATAACCTTCCTGGAATAACTTAGAATAGTCGACAAAACATTTTTCACGAACCAGGACCCTGGCAATGAGCAAATCTGAAAATCTGTATAACGCTGCGCGTGAACTTATTCCCGGCGGTGTGAACTCTCCGGTACGTGCGTTCACCGGCGTCGGCGGTACGCCGCTGTTTATCGAGCGCGCCGACGGCGCTTACCTTTACGACGTTGATGGTAAAGCGTATATCGATTATGTCGGCTCCTGGGGCCCAATGGTGCTGGGTCATAACCATCCGGCCATCCGCAACGCGGTCATTGAAGCCGCCGAACGCGGCCTGAGCTTTGGCGCGCCGACGGAGATGGAAGTTAAAATGGCGGCGCTGGTCACCGAGCTGGTCCCGACCATGGATATGGTCCGCATGGTGAACTCCGGTACCGAAGCCACCATGAGCGCCATTCGCCTGGCCCGCGGCTTCACCGGCCGTGACAAAATTATCAAGTTCGAAGGCTGCTACCACGGCCACGCCGACTGCCTGCTGGTAAAAGCCGGCTCAGGCGCGCTGACGCTCGGCCAGCCGAACTCGCCGGGCGTGCCGGCGGACTTCGCCAAACACACCCTGACCTGCACCTATAACGATCTGTCCTCGGTTCGCGCCGCGTTCGAACAGTATCCGCAGGATATCGCCTGCATCATCGTTGAGCCGGTAGCCGGTAATATGAACTGCATCCCGCCGCAGCCGGAATTTCTGCCGGGCCTGCGCGCGCTGTGCGACGAGTTCGGCGCGCTGCTGATTATTGATGAAGTCATGACCGGCTTCCGCGTGGCGCTGGCCGGCGCGCAGGATTACTACGGCGTTGTGCCGGATCTGACCTGCCTTGGCAAAATCATCGGCGGCGGTATGCCGGTTGGCGCATTCGGCGGTCGTCGTGAGGTGATGGATGCCCTGGCGCCGACCGGCCCGGTTTACCAGGCAGGCACCCTCTCCGGCAACCCCATCGCGATGGCGGCAGGTTTCGCTTGCCTGAGCGAAGTGGCGCAGCCCGGCGTGCACGAGACGCTAACCGAGCTCACTAACCAGCTGGCCCAGGGCCTGCTGGACGCCGCGCGCGATGCCGGTATTCCGCTGGTGGTGAATAACGTCGGCGGCATGTTCGGCATTTTCTTTACCGATGCGCCAACCGTGACCTGCTACCAGGACGTGGTCAAATGCGATGTCGAGCGGTTTAAACGCTTCTTCCACCTGATGCTGGAAGAGGGCGTCTACCTGGCGCCGTCGGCGTTTGAAGCGGGCTTTATGTCCATCGCCCATAGCGAAGAAGATATCGACAACACCGTCGCCGCCGCGCGCAACGCCTTCGCGAAGCTGTAACTCTGATTGCCGGGGCTGAGCAGCCCCGGCAATACCTCTCCGACGCGCTGTACTCTTTGAAAATCAATAAGCGGTTTATAACATCGCGACGCCCGCCGGGCATCGCGATGGTGAAACGCTACCGGCTCTGCTTTCTCAACAGATAGATAAAGTACGGCGCGCCGATAAACGTCGACAGCAATCCTGCCGGGATTTGGTACGGGAACATCAGCATCCGGCCGCACCAGTCGGCAAACACCAGCAGCACTCCGCCAATCAGGCCGGAGATCGCCATATGCGGCATCGTACGCCGGAATCCCATCATACGCGCAATATGCGGCGCCATTAACCCCACGAAGCTGAGCGGGCCAATCGTTAGGGTTGCGGCCGCGGTCAGACATGCCGCCAGCAGCAGCAGCCCGATACGTGACGGCGTCAGCGCCATCCCGACCGCCCTCGCCGCCTCGCCGCCCAGCGGCAGAATCGTCAACCAGCGTCGGCAAAGCGGCGTCAGCGCCAGCAGAATAAGCATCACCGCGCCGCTGCGCATCACGAGCTCCGGCGTGGCGCTGTAGGTTGAGCCGGAAATCCACGTCAGGATCTGCGCCATTCGCGGATCGCCGCTGGCCTGCAGCATCATCAGCAGCATGGTAAACGCCGTGCTCAGCGCCATCCCCGCCAGCAGCATGCGATGCGGCGAGAACCCGCCGCGTCCGGCGGCAATCAGAATGACCAGCAGCGTCGCCGCCGCGCCGAGGCTACCGGCGGGCAGCAGCCAGCCAAAGGCATTTCCCGGCACGAAGAACAGCATCATCACCACGCCAAACGCCGCGCCCGAGCTGATCCCAAGCACTTCCGGACTGGCCATCGGATTACCGGTTAAGCGCTGGATAATGCAGCCCGCCACCGCCAGCATCACGCCAGCGAACAGCGCCGCCAGAATGCGCGGCCAGCGCCAGGGCATTAGCTCATCCAGTAGCGTACCGCTGGCCCAGTGCCAGCCCTGCGCGTCGCGGCCGAAAGCCAGCGCCGCGACGATGGCCAGCAGCAGAATCGCCAGCCCGCCCAGCGCGAACCACAGCACATGTTGCCGTTCAGCCAGCACGCTATCGCCACCGTTCATCACCGGCGCGCTAATGCTGCGCAGGCGCGGCAGCAGCCATAGCAGCAGCGGCGCGCCAATCAGCGCGGTCACCGAACCGGTGGAGATCTCCATCCACACCCGGGCTAGCCAGAGGATAACCTGATCGGAGAGCCACAGCAGCAGCGCGCCAATCAGGGCCGCCAGCAGCAGGCGCGAGAGCAGGCGACGCGCGCCCAGCATCTTCGCCAGCAGCGGCGCGAACAGGCCGATAAAGCCAATAATCCCCACCGCATTCACCAACAGGGCGCTAATGATAATCGCCAGGGTCAACGCCCCCAGCCGCGCCAGCGAGAGCGCCAGTCCGAGGTTGCGCGCCACGCCGTCGTCCAGCCCCATCAGGGTCAGCGGACGCAGCAGCAGTAGCGTTAAAATCGCTCCGCCCAGCAGCTGCGGCCACAGCCGCTGCACCACGCTCCAGTCGGTCTGCGTCAGGGTGCCGGTACTCCACAGGAACATACTTTGCAGCTGGTCATGATGGAAGATCGCCATCAGTTGATTAAGCGCGCCGCAGTAGAGACTCACCACCAATCCTGCCAGAATCAACGTCACCGGCGAGAGGCGTTTGCCCCACGACACGCCAAACACCAGCACGCCGACAATGCACGCCCCGGCCAGCGCGGCGAACTGCGACGCCATCACGCCAGGGATCGCCCACAGCGTGGTGACCGTCATGCCCAGCTGCGCCCCGGTCGCCACGCCGAGCGTCGTCGGCTCCGCCAGCGGGTTACGTAGCACCTGCTGGAACAGCACGCCCACCAGCCCCAGCCCGGCGCCGACCAGCAGCGATATCGCCAGCCGCGGCAGCAGGCTGTAGTGGAACAGCATCTGAGCGATATTATCGATATTCGGCTGCCAAAGCGCCTGCCCCCATTCGCTTCGCGGCAGCGCCACGTTGAGGTTGAACAGCGTCAGCGCAGCAGCGACGAGAAGGAGCGTCAACAGCAGTGATGTCGCCAAAGGCGAAATTCGCGATCTCATGCCGGGCCTCCCTGAGCGTCGGCCAGCACGCGGGCAAAATGCATCGCCGATAGCGTCGCGCCATAGAACCACACCGCCGGGACGCGCTGAAAACGCCCTGCGCGAACAAACGGCATCGCTCGCCACAGCGGCGTCGCCATAAGCTGCGCCATCTCCCGCGCATTGCCGTGGTCGAAGCAGATAACGTCGGCGTCTCTGTAGGCCGCCAGCCGGTCAATACCGACGGTGACGCTACCCCAGAAGGTGGTTTCGCCCTGCCAGGCATTTTTGATGGCAAAGCGGTCGAGCACCTCCTGGAACAGGCAGTTTTGCGCAAAAACCAGCACGTGACGGCTATCAAGCAGAGTAATCATCAGCAGCGGACGATCGCCGCGGCGGGCAAAGCGCGGTCGCAGGCTCTCCATCAGCGCGTCAAATTCCGCCAGATGGCGCTTCGCTTCCCGCTGCCTGCCGATCAGATCAGCCATTTCGCCAAGCGACTGCTGAGCCATCATCAGCGGGCGCTTGCCGTCGCTGAAGGTGAATCCTCGTCCGGGCGCAATACGCGCCAGCTTTTCCGCCGACGGGCCGTATCCCGCCGACCAGACCAGAAACGACGGCTTCATCTGCGTCAGCAGCTCCAGATTGGGCTCGGTACGCAGCCCGACGTCAATCACCGAATCAGGTAGCGCCGGTTCATTGACCCACAGCCGGTAGTTAGGGATATCTGCAACGCCGTAGGGCGTGACGCCCAGCGCCAGCAGCAGCTCTACCGGCAGCCATTCGAGCGCGACAATACGCTGCGGATCCACTTCCGCCGCCCGCGCGCCGCGCATCTGCCACAGCAGCGGAGACAGCGCCATTGCGGTCAGCAGGCGCCGCCGCGAGATGAATGTGAGGTTTTCCATCAATAGACAAAACTTACCGGCGCTGCGCCAGCCGGATGCGGCAGGATCCCCATCGGGATGCCGTAAATTTGTTCCAGGGTTTCGCTGCGCATCAGCTCCGCGGGCGTTCCCTGAGCGATCATCTCACCGCCGCGCAGCGCAACCAGATAGTCGCAGTAGCGCGCCGCCATATTGATATCATGCAGTACGGCGATCACCGTCAGCCCGCGCTGCTGGCTGAGGCGATGGACCAGCGCCAGCACATCCACCTGGTGGGCGATATCCAGCGCCGAGGTCGGTTCATCGAGCAGCAGGCAGCGGCTATCCTGAGCCACCAGCATGGCAATCCACGCGCGCTGGCGTTCACCGCCGGAGAGGCTGTCCACCAGCCGGTGGGCCAGCGGTTTTAGGCCTACCAGCGCAATCGCCTCTTCCACTTTCTCCCGATCCGCCGCGCCAAAACGCCCCAGCGCTCCGTGCCACGGGTAGCGGCCGATCGCCACCAGCTCACGCACCGTCATGCCTTCCGCCGGTGGCAGCTGCTGCGGCAGATAAGCCACTTTGCGGGCAAAGGCTTTACTGCCCCAGCTGTCGAGCGGCTGACCGTCGAGCAAAACCTCCCCGTCCGAGGGCGCCTGATGGCGGCCAAGCATTTTCAGCAGCGTCGATTTGCCGGAGCCGTTATGGCCAATCAGGCCCGTGACTTTTCCCGCCGGGAAGGTTAACGACAGAGGATGCAGCAGCGTTCTGCCGGGCACGCGGAAGGTCACGCGGTCCAGTGAAAACGTCGTATCGGAGTGCGGAGTGATTTCCTGCATAACGGAACCTGGTCAGAGGCGCGGCGAACCGCGCCCGTTAAGTGGTTAGAAACGGAAAGTCGCGGTCGCCACAACCTGGCGCTCAGCGCCCCAGTAGCATGCGTACTCGCTATAGCAGCTGGAAACGTATTCGCGATCGAACAGGTTGTTGACGTTGACCCCGATCGACGAACCCGGCAGACCAAAGCGCGCTAAATCATATTTCACGGTGGCATCCATTAACGCGTAGCCCGCGACGTTGAAGGCGTCATCTTTTTTCCCCGTCGAAGTATCGTTTTTGTAATAGCTTACCGTTGAACCGACATAGCGCGCCCCGGCACCCACCGTCAGGCCGCTCAGCGCGGTTTCGTGGAAGGTGTAGTCGGCCCACAGCGACGCCATGTTGCGCGGCACTTCCGCCGGACGCTTGCCGTTAAAGGTGGTGTCATGCTGGTATTGGGCGTCGGTATAGGTATAGGAAGCCGTCACGTTGACGTTGGCGTTAACCGCCGCCTTCGCCTCCAGCTCAATCCCGCGAGAGCGGATTTCGCCCGTCTGGATGCTGAACGAGGCGTTGTTCGGATCCGCCGTCAGGTTTTTATCTTTGGTCAGCTGATATACCGCGGCGGTCAGCACGACCGGCATATCCTTCGGTACGTACTTCACCCCGGCTTCATACTGTTCGCCGTGGGAAGCATCGAAGGGTTTACCATCCCGCGACGATCCGGAAACCGGCTCAAAAGACTGGCTGTAGCTGAAGTATGGCGAGATACCATTATCAAACAGATAGTTAATACCGCCGCGCCAGGTGAACTGCTGATCGTGATTTTTGGCGAGGGTATTCGCAGGGCGCGTCAGGGTTGAAGCCATTGCATAGTCGTAGCGGCCCCCCAGCGTCATCACCCACTTATCCCACGCCATCTGATCCTGGGCATAGAGACCGGTCTGCTCCATACGGTTCAGCACTGAATAGGGGAAGTTAACGCTAACGTTTGCATTGCCGTACTGCGGATTCTGCATGTCAAGCGCGGAAGCCGTCCCGTAATCGGCGTTCACATCATTGCGCATGCGCGAATAATCCACGCCGGTTAACAGAGTGTGCCCTACCGCGCCGGTAGCGAAATCAGACTGCAGCTGAGTATCAACGGTAAACGTATTAAGGTTCTCATCAGAGCGAACATACGCACGGTTGATTTTGCCTGTCGGCGTATATCCGTTGCCGTAGACCGAACGATAGAGGGTATGGACGTTGGCATAACGCAGGTTCTGACGTACGGTGAAAGTATCATCAAACTGATGCGAGAAGCTGTAGCCCACCATCTGCTGACGGCGGGACATCTTATTATCCGCCTCGCCTTCGTTAAAGTCCGTCGGCAGCTTATGCGCCTTACCGTTGGCGTCGTAATACGGCACCACCGTCCCTTCACGCGGCAGCCAGCCGTAATATCCGGCATACGGATCGCTCTGGAAATTACTCAGGAAAGTGAAGTCCGTTTTGTCATCCGGACGCCAGCTAAAGGAGGGGGCGACCGCGTAACGGGTAGACTTCGCCATTTGCTGCTGGGCGTCCTGGCTGCGGCCCAAACCGGTCAGACGATAAGACCACACGCCGTCATCATCAATGGCGTCGCTGAAATCAAATCCCGTCTGCCACAGATTATCGGTGCCCATTTTAAACTGGATTTCTTTCAGCGGCTCAGTGGTCGGACGCTTGCTGACCATGCTGACGATACCGCCAGGGTTGCTGTTGCCGTACAGCACCGACGTTGGCCCGCGCATCACCTCAACACGTTCGAGGAAATAAGGGTCCATCGATACTTCGGAATAGTTATTACCCTGCAGCTTCATCCCATCCAGATACTGGTTGGTATTCACCGTTGTCGACGTGGTGAAACCACGAATCGTCACCACATCATAGGTGGTTGAGCTGCCGCGAGTCGAGAATACGCCCGGCGTATAGGCCAGCGCTTCTTTCACCGTCGTCGGCTGCTTCATCTCCATTTCCTGACGGGTCACCACGGAAATAGACTGCGGCGTTTTTTCGATGGGGGTATCGGTTTTTGTTGCGGTAGCCGAATGTTTCGCCGCGATGGTCGCTGCCGGTCCCCAGGCGCTCTCCTGCGGGGCCGGAGCGGCGGTGACGGTAATGGTTTCTTCTTTCGGTTCAACTGCCGCCTGTGCATAAACAGACATGCCGCTAACCGCCGTGGCTACTACAACTGCGATTTTACGCAGCGAGTGATTTGGCTGAGCAGTTTTAAGACGCGCCATGGGTATATCTCTAATAGAAGTGAATGATAACGTAAACGAGAATTATTATTATAACGGGTGACATAATAGGCGAAACGCGCGCGGCAAGGCAAGAAATATGCCCCCTGTGAGCGATCAAAGGATGAATAAATAACCAGACGGTAAGTGTGGGGTTAAACGGCTGTTAATTAAATGACAGAGATAAAAAGGCCCTCTACTACCGGGGTAGTAGAGGGCCTATATTTCCGCCTCCATTCAACCGACACAGCGCCGGTTTACAGGATGCAGCGGCGGGTTAATTGCTGCCGAACATATCCTTAATCCAGCCCGCTACGCCATCGCTCTTCTCCTGCTTCGGCGGTTGCTGCTGCTGATTTTGCTGCTGCGGCTGCTGCCCGGACTGATTGAACGGGTTATTCGCCTGCTGCTGCTCAAGCTGCTGCTGTTGGATCTGTTCGCCCTGGCGGCACAGCGCGTCCGGCGTGGTCGTCCATACCGGCAGCGAGCGCATGCCGCCGCTGCAGACAAAGTTACCGCTGCCATCGACGCCCATATCCACCACGTCTTCAGGCGGAGTCAGCACCAGCGGCGTCGGCGTCTGGTTAGCCAGGTAGCGCTGATAAATTGACATCGCGCCGCTGGCGCCGTACAGCTTGGTCGGCTGGTTATTATCGCGACCCACCCAGGTAATGGTCACCTGACCGCCGTCAATACCGGCAAACCAGGTATCAACGTTGTTGTTGGTGGTCCCGGTTTTACCCGCCAGATGCAGGCCCGGATACTTCGCGCCCAGCTGGCGACCGGTACCGCGCTGCACCACCTGCTGCATGGTCCATAGCGTCATATACGCCGCCTGCGCCGGCACCGCGCGTTCCGCCTGCGGATAGCTCTGATAGAGCACGGTACCATCTTCAGCGATAACGGAACGCAGCGCGGACAGCGGTGCGCGGTTACCCCCGCTGGCAATGGTCTGGAACGCCTGCGCCACTTCAATCGGCGTCAGGTTCAGCGCCCCCAGCAGCATAGACGGCACGGCGTTCAGCTGATTCTTCGGCGCGCCCAGCTTAGTCCAGGTATCGACCACCGCCGGCAGACCCAGCGCCATCCCAAGGTTCACCGTCGGCACGTTCATTGAACGCGTCAGCGCGTCAACCAGCATCACTTTACCGCTATCGCTGTAGCGACGATCGTCGTTCTGCGGCGACCACGTCTGGCCGTTAGACAGGCGAATCGAGATAGGCGCATCGGCAATCCAGGTATTGAGACGATACTGGTTCGGCTGGCTTAGCGCGGTCAGATAGGTCGCCGGTTTTGCCAGTGAACCAATTGAACGGCGCGCCTGCATCGCGCGGTTATAGCCGGCAAACTGCGGCTCCGCGCCGCCGACCATCGCCCGCACCTCGCCGGTGAAGCGGTCGACCACCACCATCGCGGTTTCCAGATCCGGCAGCTTACGCTGTTTCTTCAGCGCCGGAATACCTTCCGTCGCCGCTTTTTCCGCCGCGTCCTGCGCGACCGAGTCGAAGGTGGTAAAGATCTTCACGCCGGAGAGATCTTTCACTTTGTCGCCCAGCTTCGCCTGCAGCTCCTGGCGTACCATCTGCATAAACGCCGGCTGCGGAGAGATCACCCCGCCGCGCGGCTGTACGCCCAGCGGACGCGCACTCAGCATGTCATACAGTTCCTGATCGATAACCTGCTGCTGCTGCAGCAGACGCAGCACGAGGTTGCGTCGCTCCAGCGCCAGCTTCGGGTTACGCCACGGGTTGTAGACCGACGCGCCTTTTACCATCCCCACCAGCAGCGCCTGCTGATCGAGGCTCAGCTCTTCCACCGGACGACCAAAGTAATAGAGGCTCGCCAGCGGGAAGCCGCGGATCTCGTTATCGCCGCTCTGACCGAGGTACACCTCGTTCATGTACAGCTCAAGGATACGATCCTTGCTGTAGCGGGCATCGACGATTAGCGCCATATAAGCTTCATTAATCTTGCGCCAGTACGAACGTTCGCTGGAGAGGAACAGGTTTTTCACCAGCTGCTGGGTCAGCGTACTCGCGCCCTGCACCGTACGCCCGGCGGTCAGGTTCGCCAGCACCGCGCGGCCAATCGAGTAGAGGCTGATGCCGTCGTGTTCGTAGAAATGACGATCTTCCGTCGCCAGCAGGGTATCGACCAGCAGATCCGGGAAGCCGTTGCGCTTAACAAACAGACGCTGTTCGCCGTTGGCCGATTGCAGCATGGTGATCAGGCGCGGATCGAGACGGAAGAAACCGAACTGGCGGTTGTTATCCATATTCTCGATAGTGTCCAGACGATCGCCATTAAAGGTCAGACGTGCGCGCACCTGCCCTTCTTTACTGTCCGGGAAATCGAACGGACGGCGGATCATCTCGATACTGTTGGCCTGTACCGTGTATTCGCCCGGGCGCGTCATCGCGCTCACCTGGCGATACTGCGTGGCGTTGAGCAGGCGCACCATTTCGTTTTTGCTGATCTGCATATCCGGCTCAAGGTTGACCATCCGGCCATAAACCGCCGCGGGCAGATCCCAGACTTTACCGTCGATGCGGCTGCGGATTTTCTGATCGAGGTAGACGCCATAGGCGGCAATCAACACCGCACAGACGACCCCAATCTTAATCAGCAGCCATAGCCAGGCGCGTTTACGACGAGGGGGTTTACCGCCTTTGCCTTTTCCTTTCCGCGGCATCGGTTTTTCATCCTCATAGTCATCATCATAATCGTCGTCGTAGTCCTCTTCCCGGACCCGACGGCGAGTTACCTTTTGTTTTGCCGGGCGCGAGGGTCTCCCCTTACGTCCGATCGGCTCGCGGTCATCTCCCGCCATGCTTTTTCTCCGCAACTTACAGGCGTAAAGGCCTGATTCTCAATGTTTCCCCGATTGGGGGAAAGAAGAAATCTCTCAAATTGACGCCCGACCGTTTTGGCTTTCAGGCGACCATTTATGAACTGCGCGACGCGTTATCATGTCGCTCGCATGATTTTCACTTTAAAAATTCACCATACAAATCACATTGTTACCGGCTTCATCGACAGAATAGTTCGGGACACGGTACTTGTTGTCCAGGCGATACAGGATAGCACTAAACCGCGACATTCTTAACCAGCATTTTACATGCTCATCAGGTAACAAAAGGGAAATTATTATGTTTTTTAACAACATAAACATGTCCGTCCGTATCCTTCTACATGCCGCCAAAAGAAAGCGGAACGGCAACACCGGAAAATAGTATTTCCGCCATAAAAGAAAAATCATGCAGGTGAAAGAAAAACAAATTTAAAAGACGACAATGATAAAAAAGCGAGCCGCTTAACATTGATAATTTGGCAGATTTTCTGATGACTACGGACAAATATTTGTTAAACTGTCAGCCAATTAATTTTTCCGATTAATATATTATGCGCAACTTTATTCTATTCCCGCTTATGGCGGTCGCCCTGCTCTCAGGCTGTCAGCAAAATCGTTCGACAACTCTCAGTCCTGCCGTGAGCGGTCAGGCCCAGCTTGAGCAGCTTGCCTCCGTCGCCGCCGGGGCGCGCTATCTGAAGAATAAATGCAACCGCAGCGATCTGCCCGCCGATGAAGCGATTAATCGTGCGGCAATAAACGTGGGTAAAAAACGCGGATGGGCGAATATTGACGATAATCTGCTAAGTCAGCGCAGCACGCAGCTATATCAACAGCTCCAGCAGGACAGTACCCCGGAAGCCACAAAATGCAGCCAGTTTAATCGCCAGCTGGCGCCATTTATTGATAGCCTGCGCGGCAATAAATAGCGCTTATTTTTATTCCGCTCGCACTATTTTATTCAGCCTGCGGACTCTCCTCAATCGCCCCGCCCGGCCAGTCATCCAGCGCCGCGAGGGTAAACGTTTTACCGTTGAAGCTAAATACGGTGAGATCCTGCTGAATCTGCTCAATAACCAGGTTCGGCAGCGGCGAGTCGCCCTCCTTCCAGGACTGTCCGTTTAATACAATGCTGCGTTTCTCCGCCAGCGAGGCGTAGACGTGCGCGCTATAGCGCAGAGGCGGCAGAGTATCTTCATCGATCGCTATTTCTGGTTCAGCCTTCATTTCTGGCTCGGCTTTAACCGCCGTCACGGCAGTTTTGACCGCCGGTTGATTCAGCGGCACTAACGCCGCATGCGCTACTGGCTGGCTCATCGGCTGCGGCTCGGGCTTATTCCGCCACTGCTCGCCGCCGAACCAGCCGAGCGCAATCAGCAGCGCGGCGTACAGCGGTACGGTCACATAGGGGATCTGCACCATTTTTCCAACTACCGTCGGGGGCGCGGACTGCGGGTACGGCTGTTGCTGACGAACAAGCACGGGCTTCTCCTTAATCAAGACACGCCATCCCGGCCCGTGGTTATGACGCCGCGGGCCGGGAGGTTCAGGTCTTACTTGCTGCTGACCGGCAGCCCGGCGCCCTGGGCATCGCCCTGCGGCATTTCCAGCACCGCCACCGACCATGCCGGCAGCGTGACCGTGCCATCAGCGGCAATCTGCACGCCGTTTGCCAGCGAATTTTCACCCGCCGCCTGCTGGATCGCGCTTAGCTGCAGCGTTTCACCGGCAAACTCATTTAGCGTACGGCTTTCCGGCGCGGCGTTAATCGCCACCACCAGGCCGTCAAGACGGCTATCCAGGCTGGCGCCCGCTTTCACTCCGTCATCCACGGTCATAACCAGCAGACCGGCCTGCTGGTCTGAACCGGTATTACGGAAATCAACGCGCTTCATCACCGCGCTGCCGTCGCCTAAGGTGAACAGCGGGGAGGATTTACGCAGCTCGGTCAGCTCCTGGTAGAACGCGGTCATCTGCTTCAGCTCCGCTTCGCCCGGAGTGGCAACCATCTCTTTGACGCGAGTAATCACGTCATAGTTGCTGCCGTCATCGCTGATGCGTGGCATCCCAACGTTGTAGTTGTTATCCTGCAGGGAATAATCCACGCGGTTGAACCAGTCGCCGGAGTCGTAGGAGTCGCGGGTAAAGGATTTCGAGCGCAGCAGTTCAGAACCCTGCTGGTCGAAAGCGATCCCCTGCCCGAGCATCACCGTCGCCAGCGAAACGGCCTGCATGCGAACGCGGGTCGCCAGGTCGGCTTCCTGGGACGCTTTATAGCTGATCATGTCCCACAGCGTCTGGTTGTCGTGCTTCGAAACATAGTTGACGACCTCCGTCGGGTCTGCGGCATAGCCGCCAGGCGCGCCGTTATAGTCAATTTCGCTGCCTTTCTTCACCGCGCCGTCTTTGTCGATCATCACAAAGTCAGCGAGGTTACCGGCCATGCCCAGACGGGTCAGATCGGCCAGATGACGCACCTGGTCATCGCTCAGGCTGGCGAGTTCGTTTGGCAACACGCCCGCGCCGCTGCCGACGCCCTGGTTCTGACGCAGAGCATCGCCGGAATCGAACGGGCCGCCGCCGCGCACGGAGTCGCGCAGGCGATCGGAGAACGTGCCGATGCCGGTACCTTTCAGGTTGATCTGCGAGGCGATTTCAAAACGGTCGCTCTGGTTAGAGTCCCAGCCTTCGCCGAAGAAGTAGATATCCGGGTTCAGGGCCTTAATGCGCTCCCACGCCGACAGAATTTGCGCTTTCGGGTGATAGCCCATCAGATCGAAGCGGAAGCCATCGATTTTATAGTCCGTGGTCCACACCGCCAGCGAGTCGGCGATCAGCTTGGCGAACATCCGATGCTCCGGCGCAGAGTCGGAACAGCAGGTGGCGGATTCAACGCTGCCGGTAATTTCATTCAGACGCTGATAGTACCAGGGTACTATCTTATCCAGCACCGACGTGCGGTCGGTCGGGCCCGCGGCGTTGGTGTGGTTGTATACCACGTCCATAATGACGTTCATCCCCAGATCCTGCTTGATCGCCTGAATCATGGTGCGGAACTCTTTGATGCGCGTCGTGCCTTCCGGATCGGTCGCGTAGGAGCCTTCCGGAACCGTGTAGTGGAACGGATCGTAGCCCCAGTTGTAGGAGTCGGTCTGCGCCACCAGCGTATTCAGCGCCTGCACCTGCGGATTATCCTGGCTATCGCTCTGCTTAAGCTGATTCAGCACCTCTTCCACGGCGGAGCCGCTGTCGCAGTATCCGGCGAACTCGCTGCTTTTCACCGCGCTGTTCACTTCGCACAGGCGGCTGAACGGCTGCTGAATATCGGCGACTTTGTCGCTGAACTCGTTCACCGTCGCCAGATCGAAGACCGGCAGCAGTTCAACGTGCGTGACGCCTGAAGCGGAGAGCTTCTTCAGATGCTGCACCATATTGCTGTCGCCGGCGGTTAACGCAAGATATTTACCGCGCAGTTCGGCAGGAACGGTCTGGTCCCAGGCGGAGAGATCGCGAATATGCGATTCATGAATCGTCATCTTCGCTAAATCCGCTTTTGTCTTCTGGGCATGCGGCATCGTCAGGCTATCCCAGCCGTCAGGCTTCAGGGCGCTGTCGTTGAGATCGACCACCTGGCTGTACTCCGAGTTGGTCGACAGGCTATGCGCATACGGGTCGGTGACTTCGTACTGTTCAACCTTGCGCGATTGCGGGTGATAAACCGTCATCGCATAGCGGTAGAACGCGCCTTTCAGATCGCTACCGCCCTGCCACGACCACGCGCCGGAAGCGCTGTCGCGGGTCATCGGATGGCTGCCAATCACTTTTTTGTCCGCGCTGTAGACCACCACATCCACCTGCTGAGCGGTCGGCGCCCAGACGCGGAAGGTGACGCCGCCGTCGGCCAGCTGCGCGCCGTAGCTCAGGGCTTCCGCCGCTTCGGCATAGGTATCATCCAGCACGCCCGCCGTCTGTACCTGGGTGGCGGAAATCAGGATCCCGTCCTCTGCGGCGGCAATGGCGACCGTTTCTCCCTGCAGCAGCTCGTCAACGTTGGCGTTGTCCGGCAGCTTAAAGGCCGCATAGCTGGAAAGGTGCGGGAAGCGCATGCTGACCTGCTGGCTGACGGTAGTCGGCGTCAGTTTCAGATAGCGGTCGGTAAATTTGCCTTCGCCGTCGGCCGCCACTTTACTGCTGTGGCTGTAGTAGAGGCGCACGAGGGGCTTATCCTGCCCCCCCGGCCACAGCAGCGTATTTTTATCGACCCAGTGGGCTTCGGCCAGCGCGACGCCAAAAGCGGCGCGGAAGGCGTCGGCGCGGGAGTCATAGACCGCGCTGTTGCCGGCGATCACCGATACCGTACGATCGGTAAAGTCGCCAAACGACACCCGCAGGTCGCTATCGATCAGCTTATCGGTGCCGTCGCGAACGATAACGTTAATACAGCCGCTCTCTTTGTTGAGCGGGATCACCCAGTACGGGCCATATTTATCGCTGCCGCTCGGCGTGGTGCTGACGTCATTCCAGTCCGCTACCGGCGCGCTCAGCGCGTCGCAGGTTTCGTTGTTCCATAAGTAGAGGTTTTTACTGCTGTAGTCCGCAGCGCTACTGCTGGTGATGCCGGCGATATCCACCAGGTGAATGACCGCCTGCTTTTCTGTCGCCGTGGCCGCTTCGCCGGGTACGGCAACGTCAGGTAAACGTACAACCACATCCTGATTACCAGGAGTGTCGGGATTTCCAGAGGAAGAAGAAGAGGATCCGTTATCGCAGCCGCTAAGTAAAACCAGCGATCCCAGAACCAGGGCATTACGGGTATATCTGAGCATTCGATAGTCCCTATACATGCTGATTAAATTATATGAAGTGTTATATACGCGAAACTATTCCTGGCGCACTTAAGCACCATAAAAAAATAACGAGCATATCTTTAAAGCGCCGATAATTAGATATTCTTGCTCTCTCCGGTTCAATCATCCATTCGCTCATTACGTGGGGGCGTAGGCGGCCGGAGGAGAAAAAATAAAAAGGGAATGACGACCGCAATAGCCAAACTCTTTATGATTCGCAGCGACCTACGCAGATTCCCGCAATAAGCACGCTCACAATAAAAAAAGCCCCACCAATATCGGTAGGGCGGTACCTTTTGCTGAGGGAAATAGAATGAGCAAAGGAATAAAAATGCATAATTCCGTGATGAGATTAACAATATCAAATAAAAAAATAATTAATTACGCGCCTCATATTGTGACATCCATCATATTATTTTTTATCTGCCAGCAGCTCGCCCAATTAACCTGGAAAATAATTCTCCCGGTAAACTTTACGGATAACGCATTGAGCCCTGCCGATATGACGGCGCCCGCAACCCCCTCCCCGGAAACGGCGCTGCCGCGCTTTACGCTGTTTGGCCTTGCGGAGAAAACCTCCGCCTCCGCGCACGGCGGCAACCTCGACCAGGCGCCCGTATCGGCGCTCAAACTGCGCGTTACCGGCCTGCTCGCCAGCACCGATCCCTCTCGCGCCATTGCCATCATGATGAAAGGGAATCAACAGGTTAGCCTCGGGATTGGCGATAGCACGCCGGGCGGAGAGGCGAAAATCGTCGCTATTTTCCCCGACCGCCTGATTGTTAATTACCGCGGCAGAAATGAGGCTATCCCGCTGTTTAACGACCCGCCTGCCGCCGGCAAAAATAGCGCCGCGCCGCCAGCCCGCCAATTGGCGCAGGAGCTCCGCGCGCAGCCGCAAAATATTCTTCATTACCTCAATATTTCGCCGGTCATGGTTAACGACAAGCTCAGCGGATATCGTCTGAATTCGGGCAAAGACCCGGCGCTATTTCGCCAGGCGGGTCTCAAGGAAAACGATCTGGCGATAGCCCTGAACGGCCTGGATCTTCGCGATAAAGAACAGTCCCGCCAGGCATTAGCCCAGCTACCGGAATTAACTGAAATAACTCTTACCGTTGAACGCGACGGCCAGAAACAAGATATTTATCTAGCCCTGAGGGATGAATAATTGATCATCGCCAACGTCATTCGCCCATTTTCCCTGATGCTGCTGGTATTCGCCGCGCTGTTATTCAAACCGGCCGCGGCGGAAGAGTTTTCCGCCAGCTTTAAGGGCACCGATATTCAGGAATTTATCAATACGGTGAGTAAAAACCTGAATAAAACGGTCATTATCGATCCCAGCGTACGCGGCACCATTACCGTGCGCAGCTACGATATGCTCAACGAAGAGCAATATTATCAATTCTTCCTCAGCGTCCTCGATGTCTATGGCTTCGCGGTGATTAATATGAATAACGGCGTCCTGAAAGTCGTGCGTTCGAAGGATGCGAAAACCGCCGCGGTGCCGGTGGCGAGCGATGCCGCGCCGGGCATTGGCGATGAGGTCGTCACCCGCGTCGTGCCCCTGACCAACGTCGCGGCCCGCGATCTGGCGCCGCTGCTGCGCCAGCTTAACGACAACGCCGGCGCGGGCAGCGTGGTGCACTATGAACCCTCCAACGTCCTGCTGATGACCGGCCGCGCGGCGGTCATCAAGCGCCTGCTAACCATCGTCGAACGCGTCGATAACGCCGGAGACCGCAGCGTGGTGACCGTTCCCCTCGCCTGGGCCTCCGCCGCCGATGTGGTCAAGCTGGTGACCGAACTCAACAAAGACACCAGCAAATCGGCGCTGCCCGGCTCAATGGTCGCCAACGTGGTGGCCGATGAACGCACCAACGCGGTGCTGGTCAGCGGCGAGCCGAACTCCCGCCAGCGGATCATCGCGATGATTAAGCAGCTCGACCGCCAGCAGGCGACCCAGGGCAATACCAAAGTGATCTACCTGAAATACGCCAAAGCCTCCGACCTGGTGGAAGTGCTGACCGGCATCAGCAGCACGATGCAGAGCGAAAAGCAGGCCGCGAAGCCGGTGGCGGCGCTGGATAAAAATATCATTATCAAAGCGCACGGTCAGACCAACGCCCTGATTGTCACCGCCGCCCCGGACGTAATGAACGATCTGGAGCGGGTGATCGCCCAGCTGGATATCCGCCGCCCGCAGGTACTGGTCGAAGCGATTATAGCCGAAGTGCAGGACGCTGACGGTCTGAACCTCGGCATCCAATGGGCCAATAAAAATGCCGGGATGACCCAGTTCACCAACAGCGGTCTGCCGATATCCACGGCCATCGCCGGGGCCAACCAGTACAACAAAGACGGCACCGTCAGCAGCTCGCTGGCAAGCGCCTTAAGCTCCTTCAACGGCATTGCCGCTGGCTTCTACCAGGGCAACTGGGCGATGCTGTTAACCGCCCTTTCCAGCAGCACCAAGAACGATATTCTCGCGACGCCGAGTATCGTCACCCTCGACAACATGGAAGCCACCTTTAACGTCGGCCAGGAGGTCCCGGTGCTGACCGGCTCGCAAACCACCTCCGGCGATAACATCTTCAATACCGTCGAGCGCAAAACCGTCGGCATCAAGCTAAAAGTGAAGCCGCAGATCAACGAAGGCGATTCGGTTCTGCTGGAGATCGAACAGGAGGTCTCCAGCGTGGCGGACGCCGCCTCCAGCACCAGCTCGGATCTCGGCGCGACCTTCAATACCCGTACGGTCAATAACGCCGTGCTGGTCGGCAGCGGCGAAACGGTGGTCGTCGGCGGACTGCTGGATAAAAGCGTCTCCGACACCGCCGACAAAGTCCCTCTGCTCGGCGATATCCCGGTGATTGGCGCGCTGTTCCGCTCCACCAGCAAAAAGGTCTCCAAGCGCAACCTGATGCTGTTTATCCGCCCGACGGTGATCCGCGACCGCGACGAGTACCGTCAGGCTTCATCCGGGCAGTACACCGCGTTTAACGACGCCCAGAGCAAGCAGCGCGGCAAAGAGAACAACGACGCGATGCTGAGTAACGATCTGCTGGAGATCTACCCGCGCCAGGATACCGCCGCGTTCCGCCAGGTCAGCGCCGCCATCGACGCCTTCAATCTGGGAGGCAATCTATGACCCCCGCCGCTGAACGACGCCCGCTGCTCCCCTTCGGCTACGCCCGCGCGCACAACGTGATGCTCCTGAGCAACGGCGAAAGCTGCGAGGTTTTCTGCCTCGCCGCCACCGCGCCGCAGGCGCTGCTGGAAGCCCGTAGGGTGGCCGGGATGCCGTTCAGCCTCGAACGACTGGAAGCGGAGGCGTTCGAAAAGCTGCTGGTGCTGAGCTATCAGCGCGACTCCGCCGAGGCCCGGCGTATGATGGCGGATATCGGCAACGAGCTGGATCTGTACACCCTTGCCGAAGAGCTGCCGGACACCGACGACCTGCTGGATAGCGAAGACGACGCGCCGATTATCCGCCTGATTAACGCCATGCTCACCGAGGCTATCAAAGAGAAAGCGTCGGATATTCATATCGAAACCTATGAACGCCACCTGCAAATTCGCTTTCGCGTCGACGGCGTACTGCGCGAAATCCTGCGCCCCCAGCGCCGCCTCGCCGCGCTGCTGATCTCGCGCATTAAGGTGATGGCGAGCCTTGATATCGCCGAAAAGCGCATTCCTCAGGACGGTCGCATGGCGCTGCGCATTGGCGGACGCGCCGTCGACGTGCGCGTCTCCACCCTGCCGTCGAGCTACGGCGAACGCGTGGTGCTGCGTCTGCTCGATAAAAACAGCGTCAATCTCGACCTGCTGACCCTCGGCATGTCGCCCGCGCTGCTTCAGCAGGTGGATGGACTGATCGCCCGCCCGCACGGCATCGTGCTGGTGACCGGGCCGACCGGTTCGGGAAAAAGCACCACCCTCTACGCCGCGCTGAGCCGCCTTGATGCCCGCGAACGCAACATCATGACCATTGAAGATCCTATCGAATATGAGCTGGAGGGCATCGGTCAGACCCAGGTTAACGCGAAAGTCGATATGACCTTTGCCCGCGGGCTGCGCGCCATTTTGCGCCAGGACCCTGACGTGGTGCTGGTAGGCGAAATTCGCGACGGCGAAACGGCGCAGATCGCCGTTCAGGCTTCGCTAACCGGTCATCTGGTGCTCTCAACGCTGCACACCAACAGCGCGCTGGGCGCCATCTCGCGCCTGCAGGATATGGGCGTGGAGCCTTTTCTGCTCTCCACCTCGCTGCTGGCGGTGATGTCGCAGCGGCTGGTGCGCCGGCTCTGCCCGCACTGTCGCCAGCAGGAACCGGCCAATGCCGACACCGCCCGCCAGATGGAGATCGCTCCCGGCACGGCGCTCTGGCAGCCCCGGGGCTGCGCCGAGTGCGGCTTTACCGGCTATCGCGGACGTACCGGCATTCACGAACTGCTGCTGGTGGACGATCGCGTGCGTATGGCAATCCACCGCGGCGAAAACGAGGTGACGTTGACCCAGCAGCTGGGGGCGGACTATGTCACCCTGCGCCACGCCGGACGGGAAAAGGCGCTGGCGGGGATCACCAGCTGGCAAGAGGTGCTGCGGGTTAGCGAACAGCAGATCGCGGAGGCCTCCTGACATGGCGCTTTTTCGCTATCAGGCCGTAGATGAAAACGGTAAAACCCGGCGCGGCGTCCAGCAGGCGGACTCCGCCCGCCACGCTCGCCAGCTGCTGCGGGAAAAGGGCTGGCTGGCGCTGGACATCGCCCCGGCAGCCGGCAGCGGCGGGCAAACGCGCTTTATCCGCCGCACCAACGCCCGCGATCTCGCCCTCGTTACCCGCCAGCTGGCGACGCTGGTCGCCGCCGCCATCCCGCTGGAAAAAGCGCTCGACGCGGTGGCCCAGCAGTGTGAAAAAAGCCAGCTGAAAACCCTGATTGCCGGCGTGCGCGGCAAAGTGCTGGAAGGCCATTCGCTGGCGGAAGCGATGCGCGGCTACCCGGGCTGCTTCGACGCGCTCTACTGCGCGATGGTCGCCGCCGGAGAAGCCTCCGGCCACCTCGACGGCGTGCTGAATCGGCTGGCGGACTATACCGAACAGCGCCAGCAGCTGCGCGCCCGGCTGCTGCAGGCGATGATTTACCCCATCGTGCTGACCCTGGTGGCGGTCAGCGTGATCGTCATTCTGCTGTCGACGGTGGTGCCGAAGGTTGTCGAGCAGTTTATCCACCTTAAGCAGGCGCTGCCGTTTTCCACCCGCCTGCTGATGGCGATGAGCGATGTGCTGCGCGCCGCCGGTCCGTGGCTGCTGCTGGCCGCCATGCTCATCGCTCTGCTGCTGCGCTACCTGCTGCGGCAGCCGGCAAAGCGGCTGGCCTGGCACAGGCTGCTGCTGCGCCTGCCGCTGATTGGCCGGGTCGCGCGCAGCGTTAACAGCGCCCGCTACGCCCGCACCCTGAGCATTCTCAACGCCAGCGCCGTTCCGCTGCTGCTGGCGATGCGCATCAGCGCGGAAGTATTAAGCAACGCCTGGGCGAAGCGCCAGCTGGAAGCCGCCAGCGACGCGGTTCGCGAAGGCGTCAGCCTGCATCGCGCGCTCGAAATGACCCAGCTGTTCCCGCCGATGATGCGCTACATGGTCGCCAGCGGCGAACAGAGCGGCGAGCTCAACGGCATGCTGGAGCGCGCGGCGGATAACCAGGACCGGGATCTGAGCGCGCAAATTCAGCTGGCCCTCAGCCTGTTTGAACCTCTGCTGGTGGTGGCGATGGCCGGCATGGTGCTGTTTATCGTCCTCGCCATCCTGCAACCGATACTGCAGCTCAATACCCTGATGAGTATGTAATTGTTCTAATGGAGAAAAATATGCAACGACAGCGCGGATTCACCTTACTGGAAATCATGGTGGTAATTGTTATCCTCGGCGTGCTCGCCAGCCTCGTGGTGCCCAACCTGATGGGCAACAAGGAAAAGGCCGACCGGCAAAAAGTGGTCAGCGATCTTGTGGCGCTCGAGGGGGCGCTGGACATGTACAAACTGGATAACAGCCGCTATCCCACCACCGAGCAGGGGCTGCAGGCGCTGGTCAGCGCGCCATCGGCCGAGCCGCACGCGCGCAACTATCCTGAAGGCGGCTATATTCGCCGTCTGCCGCAGGATCCCTGGGGCAGCGATTACCAGCTGCTGAGCCCCGGCCAGCACGGACAGGTGGATATTTTCAGCCTCGGGCCGGACGGCGTACCGGAGAGCAATGACGATATCGGCAACTGGACAATCGGGAAGAAATAGTGCGACAGCGCGGCTTTACGTTGCTGGAGATGATGCTCATTTTGCTGCTGATCGGCGTCAGCGCGGGCATGGTGATGCTGGCCTTCCCCGCCTCGCGCGACGATAGCGCGGCGCAGGCGCTGGCGCGCTTTGAGGCGCAGCTGCGCTTTGTCCAGCAGCGAGGGCTGCAAACCGGCCAGTTTTTTGGCGCCTCGGTGCATCCCGATCGCTGGCAGTTTCTGGTCTTACAGCCCCGCGAAAGCAACGACCCGCCCCCGGCCGGCGACGACTGGAACGGCTATCGCTGGCTCCCCCTGCGCGCCGGACGCGTCGCCACCTCGGGCAGCGTCGCCGGAAACACGCTGCATCTCACTTTTCCGCAGGGCGAGGCCTGGACGCCGGGCGACAATCCCGATGTGCTGATCTTTCCCGGCGGTGAGATGACGCCGTTCCGGCTGACCGTCGGCGAGGGACCGGGTATCGCGTTTAATGCGCGCGGCGAAAGCCTGCCCGAACCGCAGGAGACGCCATGAAAAAGCAGGCCGGTATGACGCTGATTGAAGTGATGGTCGCCCTGGCGGTCTTCGCCCTCGCCGGGCTGGCGGTGATGCAGGCCACGCTCCAGCAAACCCGCCAGCTGGGTCGTATGGAGGAGAAAACCCTGGCCGGCTGGCTGGCGGATAATCAGCTGGTGCAGCTCCGGCTGGAAAATCGCTGGCCCGCGCTGAGCTGGTCGGAAACCACGGTACAGGCGGCGGGCGTCAGCTGGCACATTCGCTGGCAGGGGGTGGAGACCGACCTGCCGCAGCTGCGGGCGCTGGACGTTGAAGTCCGCCGCGCCAAAAGCGACAAAATGCCCGTCTCTTCGCTGCGCACCTACGTGACGCCGCCATGATCCAGCGCGCTCGCGGATTTACCCTCGTCGAAATGCTGCTGGCGCTGGCTATCCTCGCCGCGCTCAGCGTCGCTGCGGTCACGGTGCTGCAAAACGTGATGCGCGCCGATACGCTCACCCGCGATAAGGGCGGGCGCATGCAGGCGTTACAGCTAACGTTCAGCCAGATGGCGGCGGACTTTAGCCAAATCATTCCCCGCCGCAGCCGCGACAGCGCGAGCCTCTTTTTTGCCGGACGTTTTCAGCTCGGCAGCGACGACTGGGCGATCGCCTTTAGCCGCAACGGCTGGCCCAATCCTTTGGGGATCCTGCCGCGTTCGGAAATTCAGAACGTCAGCTACCGCCTGCGCGGGGATCGGCTGGAGCGTCTGAGCTACGACCAGCAGGACCCGCTGCCCGGTAGTCTGCCCACGGTGACCGTTATGCAGCGCAACATGCAGGCGTTTCGCCTGCGCTTTTACGCCAGCGGCCGCTGGCAGGATGAATGGCAGCAGACGCAGACGCTGCCGCAGGGGCTGGAAGTCATCCTGACGCTGGAGCAGTCCGGCGAGATCCGCCGGCTGTTTCTGCTTACGCCGGGGGGCAGCCAATGAATACCCGCCAGCGCGGCGTCGCCCTGCTTATGGTGCTGCTGATCCTCGCTCTGATGATGGTGCTGGCGAGCGCCATGACCGAACGCAGCGCGCGAATGTATCAGCAAACCGCCACCACCCTCGATAACCTGCAGGCTAAATGGTACGCGCTGGGGGCGGAAACCCTGGCGGCGGCGCTGCTGCAACGCGACGCGCTCGACTCGCCGAACCAGACCCATCTGGCGCAGAACTGGGCCCAGCAGGGGCGCCGCTTTGCGGTCAATGATGGCGAGATCTACGCCACGATTACCGACGCTCAGGCCTGCTTCAACCTCAACGCCATTAACCAGCTCAGCGGCGACGAAAGCGTTGAAATCCCTTATCCCGCGCAGGTTTTTACCCGACTGCTGGAAAACCTCGGCAGCGAGCCGCTGCGCGCCTTACAGCTGACCGCCGCCCTGCGCGACTGGGTGGACAGCGATCGCCAGGCGCTGCTGAACGGCGCGGAAGACGAAGCCTATATGGCGCAATCCCCCGGCTATCTGACCGGCAATCAGCCGCTGCAGGACGTCAGCGAGCTGCGTCTGCTGGCCGGGATGGACGCCGCGCTCTATCAGCGTCTGCTGCCCTACGTCTGCGCCCTGGCGGACGAGACGCTGCAGGTAAACGTCAATACCCTGCAGCCCGCTCAGGCCGCGCTGCTGGCGGCGCTCTTCCCCGCTGAACTCACCCTCGTCGAAGCCCGGCAGCTGCTGCAGGCTCGCGCGGCCACCGGCTGGAGCAGCGTCGCCGCCTTCCTGTCGCAGCCGCTATTACAAAAAACCGATACCGCCGCCGCGCGTCCGTGGCTGGCGGTGCACAGCGAGCGCTTTATCGCCACCTTCAGCGTGGTGATGGGCAGCGCCCGCTATCAGCAACGCAGTCTCCTGCAAAAGCAGGGGCGAACCTTCAGCGTCGTCCAGCGGCGCTACGGAATCTATTGGGTAGCCGATGAATAACCACCATACTTTTTCCGCCGCCGTGCTGATTATTCGCCTCAATCCCGATGCCGCGACGGCGATATGGCGGCTGGCCGCGCCGGGCGACGCGGCGCAGACTGGCGAGTGGCATCCTGACGCTGGTGACCCGACGCTCAGCCTGCTGGCGCAGCGTCATCCGGCCTGGGTGCTGGTGCCCGCCAGCGACTGCGCGTTTCATCGCGTTACCCTGCCCGCCGGCGCGCGCCGAAATGCGCAGCAGGCGCTGGCGTTTTTACTCGAAGAACAGCTGGCAACGGAGATCGAAGAGAGCCATTTTGCCCTGATCCACCGGGATAAAAGCGACTGTGCCGTGGCGGTGGTCGGGCGGGAGAAGATGCGCGCATGGCAGGCCTGGTGCGAGGGGCTCGGACTGAACGTGCTGGCCCTGACGCCGGATGCCCTTACCCTGCCGCAGAACCCGACCGGCTGGAGCGCCGTACGCTGCGGCGAACAGTGGCTGTTTCGCTGCGAGACGTGCAGCGGTATGGCGGTGGAAACCCCATGGCTCGACGAACTGCTGGTTCACTGGCCTGACCTCGCGCCCATCGCCTGCTACTCGCCACCGCCGGATATCGCCGCGCCGTGGCAGCCTCGCCCGGCGCAGGATTTGCTGGCGCTGGCGGCGAGCAACCCGCAGGCGCGCAAAATCTGCTTACGCCAGGGCAATTTTGCCGCGAAACGCCGGCCGCCGACGCCCCGACGCTGGCGGCCGGCGATTGTCGCAACCCTGGCGCTACTGCTGCTGTGGAGCGGAAATCGCCTCCACGACCATCTCGCCCTGGCGCGTCAGGCCGACGCCGCCGTGCAGGCCAGCCGTGATTTTTACCGCCAGTGGTTCAAAGCGGAAAAAAATCTCGTCAATCCACGCCTGCAAATGCAGCAGCATCTGCGCCGTCTGGAAAGCGTGAGCGCCCGGCCAGCGCTCATCTCACGGCTCGGCGCCCTACAGCAAATCATCGCTGAAACGCCGGGCATTCGCCTGCGCACCCTGAGCTATGATGCCGGGCGCAACGCGCTGCAGCTGGAGATATCCGCCGTTTCATCGCAGGCCCTGGCGCAGTTCAGCCAGCGGGCGCGGGCGGGGTTTCGCGTGCAGACCGGCGAGATGAAGCCGCGCGCCGACGGTATTGAAGGGCGTCTGACGCTGGAGGGGAACGATGGATAACCTGCTCGCCTTATGGCAACAGCGTACGCGCCGCGAACGGCATCTGCTGCTGGGGATGGGCGTCATGCTGATTATCGGCCTGATTTATTACGCCTTCTGGCAGCCCTGGCAAAATCGCGAGGCGCAGTGGCGGCAAACGCTGGCCAGGGAGCAGTCCAGCCTGCGGTGGATGCGCCAGCAGACCCCGCTTCTCCAGCAGCTTAACCAGCGGAAACCTTCTGCCGCGCCGGAAGAACCCTCGACGGTGATTATGCGCGAAGCCGGCCGCCACGGTATCGCTATCGTTCGCCTGCAGCCGCAGGGCTCCCGCCTGAGCCTTACCGTGCAGCCCGCCGATTTCCAGGCGCTGATGGCATGGCTGGACGCGCTGGGGCAGGCGGGGATGACCACCGCCACCCTGGCGGTGACCGCCGTGGCGCAGCAGCCCGGTTGGGTGACGATTAATACGCTGGTGCTGGAGCGCAGCGATGAAAAATAAACTCACTATCGCCCTGCTGCTGGCGGCGGTCTATCTCTTCTGGCTGCTGTTTAGCGCGCCGGCGCGGCTGCTTACTCTGGCGCTACCGGACGGCGCGCGGCTCGGCGAAACCACGGGCACCCTGTGGCAAGGAGAAGCCCGTCAGGCCAGCTGGCGCGGTTTTGACATCGCCCATTTACGCTGGGAGTTTGGCTTTTCGTCGTGGCTTCCCGGCTGGCATATCGCGTTTAACGACCCCTCCGGCCTGCACGGCCAGGCCTGGCTGCACGGTCTGAACGACGTTGTGGTGCGCGAGGGACGACTCGCGGCGCCGGCCCGGACGATCGGCCAGCGGTTAGCATCCGGCATACCGCTGGAGGCCCGCGGTCAGGTTGTGCTGACGCTGCCCGAGGCCCGCTTTAACGCCGGCGGTTGCCGACAGATGACCGCCAGCACCGTGCAGTGGCGGGACGCGGCGCTCAGCTCCCCCGCCGGGTCGCTCGAACTGGCCCAGGTCAACGGCAAACTAAGCTGTACCCCGGCGGGCGCGCTGGCTGTCGCCCTGACCCAGGACTCCCGTCAGCTTAGTCTCGCAGGACAGGGCGTTCTGACGCCCAACGGGCGCTATACGTTTAACGGTACGCTGCAGACCCGCCAGACGGCTCCGGCGCTGCTGACGCTGCTGCTCGCGCAAAACGGCCGCAGAGATGAGCAGGGGCGCACGCCGTGGCAGTGGCAGGGGCAGTGGCGCTCCGGGGAGAAAAAATAGAGATGGAAAATATCGCGCTGTTCCCCGAGTTCGCCGCGCAATACCCGTCAATCTGGGGCGGCTTTTTATTCCTGTCCGGACTGGCGTTCGGCAGCTTTTTTAACGTCGTTATCCATCGTTTACCGCTGATGATGGAACGCGCAGAGGGGGTGAATCTCTGCCTCCCCGCGTCGTTCTGCCCGCAGTGCCGTCAGCCTATCGCCTGGCGGGACAATATCCCGCTGCTGAGCTTTTTATGGCTCAGGGGGCGCGCGCGCTGCTGCGGGCAGCCGATCTCGCGTCGCTATCCCCTGATGGAGTTGACGACCGGCGCGCTGTTTGTACTCGCGGGGTACCTGATGGCTCCGGGCATGCCGCTGCTGGGCGGGCTAATTTTCGTGTCCGTACTGCTGATCCTCGCCGCCATCGACGCGCAAACGCAGCTGCTGCCTGACAGGCTGACGCTGCCGCTGCTGTGGGCCGGGCTGCTGTTCAATCTTTCCGATACCTTCGCGCCGCTGGCGGAGGCGGTCATTGGCGCGATGGTCGGGTATTTGTCGCTGTGGTCGGTGTACTGGGTGTTCCGTCTGCTGACCGGTAAAGAGGCGCTGGGCTACGGCGATTTCAAGCTGCTGGCAGCGCTCGGCGCGTGGCTCGGCTGGCAGCCGCTGCCGCAGACGCTGCTGCTGGCTTCCGCCAGCGGTCTGGTCTGGACGCTGCTGCAGCGCCTGGTAACCCGTCGTTCACTCGAACAACCTCTGGCCTTCGGCCCCTGGCTGGCGCTGGCGGGCGGCGGCATCTTTTTGTGGAGCCAGGTATAACCCCCCTGCTCGCGCTGCGCTTAGCAGGGCTACGGGCGGTGCTGGTCCGGTAGCCCGGGGAAGGCGTTAACGCCGCAACCCGGGAACTCTCCGGCTACGAATACTTTTTGGTGCGCCGGGTCGGGGCGGTATTGGCCGGATCGTCGGGCCAGACGTGCTTGGGATAGCGCCCTTTCATCTCTTTTTGCACCTCGCGGTAGCTCCCCTGCCAGAAGGCGCCTAAATCGCGGGTGATCTGCAGCGGGCGCTGCGCCGGCGAAAGCAGCTCCAGCACCAGCGGCACGCGCCCCTGGGCGATAGTCGGAGTGGTCGCCTCGCCAAACATCTCCTGCATCCGCACCGCCAGCGCCGGCGGGTTTTCATCGTGATAACGAATGGCGATGCGGCTACCGGTCGGCACCGTATAGTGAGTGGGCAGCTCGCTGTCCAGCTTCTGGCGCAGCGGCCACGGCAGCCAGTTTTGCAGCGCCTGACGCACGTCCAGCGCCTTCAGGGCGCGCAGCGAATGGACGCCCGCCATCTGCGGCAGCAGCCACTGTTCAAGCGAGGCCAGCAGCGACGCCTCGTCAACGGCCGGCCACGCCTCCTCCGGCAGCCACCGCGCCGCACAGTGTAGCCGCAGACGCAGCTGCTCCGCCTCCGGCGTCCAGCTGAGCACGCTTAGTCCCTTCTCGCGGATCCCGTTGAGCATCGCCTGGTGCAGCTCCTCTTCCGACGGCTTCGCCAGCGGCTGGGTCTTAATCACCAGGCGTCCGATACAGGTGCACCGCCAGGCCTTCAGCGTTCCTAACGCCTCATCCCACTCGACGATATCGGAACGCCGGGCCAGGGCCGGACACTGCTCAATCAACGCGTGAATATCGACCGGCAGCGCCAGCAGGATCCGCGCGTCCGGCGATGCGCTTCCCTGCAGCAGCAGCGGCGCAATCAACCATTCGTGGCGGCCCAGCGCATCGTCGGCGTCGAGCATCGCCCCCATCCCGTTAGCCAGCTGGTAGCGCCCCTCCTGGCCGCGACGATGGGCGATACGGTCGGCAAAAGCGGAGGCCAGCAGCGCCGCGATGCTGTCGGCATCGGGCTGACCGCCGCGAACCGCCAGCCTTTTCATCAGCTGCTGCGCCCGCTGCTGCCAGTTACCCTGCTGACGGGCAAACGCCGCGCTAAGATCGCTATTGCCGCCGCGCGGCGGCTCTTCAAGGATCGCCGCCAGTTTAGCCGCCGTGGCGGCGCCATCGGCATCCTCCGCCGCGGTCAGCATCGCCGCCAGGCGCGGATCGTTGCCCAACGCCGCCATTTTGCGCCCGTGCGCCGACAGCCGCTCGCCTTCCAGCGCAGAAAGGTCGGTGAGCAGACGCCGGGCCGCCGCCAGGTTGGTCGCAGGCGGCAGATCCAGCCAGCTGAGCTGGGCCGGGTCCTGGCATCCCCACTGCAGCAGCTCCAGCAGCAGCGACGACAGATCGCTTTGCAGAATTTCCGGGTCGCCCTGCGCCGCCGCGCGCTCGGCCTGCTCTTTAGCCAGCAGATGCAGGCAGATCCCCGGTTCCAGACGCCCGGCGCGTCCGGCGCGCTGGGTCATTGAGGCCTGGCTGATGCGCTGCGTCACCAGGCGAGTGAGCCCGGTGCGGGCGTCAAAGCGGGCGACGCGCTCCTGGGCGCTATCCACCACCAGCCGAATCCCCTCGATGGTCAGACTGGTCTCGGCGATATTGGTCGCCAGCACCACTTTGCGCATCCCGGCGGGCGCGGGCAGTATCGCCTTACGCTGCTCGCTCAGCGGCAGCGCGCCGTACAGGGGGCAAAGGATCACATCGCTCGCCACCCGCTCCGCCAGCCGCTCCTGAACGCGCTGAATCTCTCCCACCCCGGGCAGAAACAGCAGCATTGAGCCATTTTCGCTGCGCAGCAGCTCCGCGGCGGCCACCGCCACCGCCTCGTCAAAGCGCTGATGGGCCGGCAGCGGCAGAAAACGCCGCTCAACCGGAAACGCGCGCCCTTCGGAAACGATAACCGGCGCCTCCGGCAGCAGACGCTGCAGGCGTTCATTGTCCAGCGTCGCCGACATAATCAGCAGTTTAAGATCGTCGCGCAGCCCCTGCTGAACGTCGAGCAGCAGCGCCAGCGCCAGATCCGCCTGCAGGCTGCGTTCGTGGAATTCATCAAGGATCGCCAGCCCCACGCCGCTCAGCTCCGGATCGCGCTGGATCATCCGCGTTAAAATGCCCTCCGTCACCACTTCGAGGCGCGTGTTCGGCCCGATGCAGGTCTCCGCGCGCATGCGATAGCCCACGGTCTCGCCGGGCTTCTCTCCCAGCAGTTCCGCCAGCCGCTGCGCCACGTTACGCGCGGCCAGCCGCCGCGGCTCCAGCAGGATTATGCGTCCGTTGATATTACCTTCGGCGAGGATTTGCAGCGGCAGCCAGGTGGATTTCCCGGCGCCGGTTGGCGCATTAAGCAGAACCTGCGGCGCATGCTGCAGGGCAGAGAGAAGTTCAGGGAGGACGGCGGCAACCGGCAATGAGGACACGAAACGCTCCGGAGGTTAACATTTGCGGGCAAGCATTGTAGCATCCCGGTAATTCATTACCGAGTCTCTATCATGTCCGAGCCGAAAAGGCTGTTTTTCGCCATTGAACTTCCCGGGGACGTTCAGCAGCAGATCGTGCACTGGCGCGCCGCCAGCTTTCCCGGCGATGCGGGTCGACCGGTGGCGGCGGCTAACCTCCATCTGACGCTGGCGTTTCTTGGCGAGGTGAGCGCGGACAAGCAGCGGGCGCTGTCAGCGATGGCCGGACGGATCCGCCAGCCGGGCTTTACCCTGACGCTTGACGATGCCGGGCAGTGGCTGCGTTCGCGGGTAGTGTGGCTGGGCACCCGTCAGCCGCCGCGCGGAGTGCTGCAATTAGCGAATATGCTGCGCGCCCAGGCCGCCCGCAGCGGCTGCTATCAGAGCCCGCAGCCGTTTCATCCGCATATCACCCTGCTGCGCGACGCGCGCCACGCGGTGCCGATTCCGCCGCCCGGATTTAGCTGGGCGTTTGCGGTCAACGAATTTGTGCTCTACGAATCCAGCTTTAGCCGCGGGCGCACCCGCTATCAGGCGCTGGAACGTTATCCCTTCGACAAGGAAAGCTGATGCTGTTCACTCCTCCCCTGCAGTCCGCCACCCTGGTTAAACGTTACAAACGGTTTCTCGCCGACGTGGTCACCCCCGACGGCCGCGAGCTGACCCTGCACTGCCCCAACACCGGCGCCATGACCGGCTGCGCCGCGCCGGGCGATACCGTCTGGTATTCCACCTCAGATAATCCTAAGCGTAAATATGCCCACACGTGGGAATTAACTGAAACCGTAGAGGGCGCGACAATTTGTGTTAATACTCTACGTGCTAACACGTTGGCAAAAGAGGCGATTCTGGCAGGAAATATTCCCGAGCTTTTGGGCTATAACACGCTGAAAAGCGAAGTGAAGTATGGTGATGAAAGCAGCCGCATTGATATTCTGTTACAAGCAGATGACCAACAAAACTGCTATATTGAAGTGAAATCGGTTACGTTGGCGGAAAAGGAATACGGTTACTTCCCCGATGCGGTTACCGCACGCGGTCAGAAGCACCTGCGGGAGCTGATGAGCGTGGCGGCAGCGGGCGATCGGGCGGTGATTTTGTTCGCCGTGCTGCACTCGGCGATAGACCGTTTCTCACCCGCGCATCATATTGATGCCAGATACGCACAGCTATTGATTGAGGCGCAAAACAAGGGGGTGGAAATTCTCGCCTACAAGGCGGAACTTTCTACCGAGATGATGACTCTGAATAAGCCGATTACCGTGGTGTTAACCCCCGGTAAATAAACGGCTAAATAGTATTCGGGTCGCGAGCGCAAATACGCTTTTCCTCACAGGGTTGTCAAGTGTAACGTTTAGATAATTGCTATCCGGAAAAGCATCTGCTATTTATAGCGGCCTGATTTTTCCCCCAACACGGGGATCGATAGTGCGTGTTAAGGAGAAGCAACATGCAAGAAGGGCAAAACCGTAAAACATCGTCCCTGAGTATTCTCTCCATCGCTGGGGTGGAGCCGTACCAAGTGAAGCCGGGCGAAGAGTATATGAACGAAGCCCAGCTGGCGCACTTCAAGCGCATTCTTGAAGCGTGGCGTAATCAACTTAGGGATGAAGTGGATCGCACCGTAACGCATATGCAGGATGAAGCTGCTAACTTCCCGGATCCGGTAGACCGTGCCGCTCAGGAAGAAGAGTTCAGCCTGGAGCTGCGTAACCGCGACCGCGAACGTAAACTGATCAAAAAGATCGAGAAAACGCTGAAAAAAGTCGAAGACGAAGATTTCGGCTTCTGTGAATCCTGTGGCGTTGAGATTGGTATCCGTCGTCTGGAAGCGCGTCCGACCGCCGACCTGTGCATTGATTGCAAAACGCTGGCGGAAATTCGCGAAAAACAAATGGCAGGCTAATCACTTCGCTGACGCATCTCTGGCGGGAGCTTTCTCCCGCCCTGAGGCTTTAGTCATACGATGACAGATTCCCACTACATCGGGCGCTTTGCCCCCTCACCTTCCGGCGAACTCCACTTCGGCTCATTGATTGCCGCGCTTGGCAGCTATCTGCAGGCTCGGGCACAGAACGGTATCTGGCGCGTGCGCATTGAAGATATCGATCCGCCGCGTGAAGTCCCCGGCGCCGCCGAGACTATTCTTCGTCAGTTAGAGCACTTCGGCCTGCACTGGGACGGAGAGGTACTCTGGCAGTCAAAACGCCACGAAGCCTATCGTGAGCGCCTGGCCTGGCTACGCGAGCAGGGCCTCTGCTACTACTGCACCTGCACCCGCGCGCGTATCCACGCTATTGGCGGCCTTTACGACGGCCACTGCCGGGATTTACGCCTCGGCGCGGAAAACGCCGCTCTGCGCCTGCGGCAAACGCGTCCGGTCCTTGAATTTTATGACCAGTTGCGCGGTACGATCGTCGCCGACGAGCCTCTGGCGCGTGAAGATTTTATTATCCACCGTCGCGACGGGCTGTTCGCCTATAATCTGGCGGTGGTGGTGGACGATCATTTTCAGGGCGTCAGCGAAATCGTCCGCGGCGCCGATCTTATCGAGCCGACGGTGCGGCAAATTTCGCTCTATCAGCATTTTGGCTGGCAGGCGCCGGACTATATCCATTTGCCGCTGGCCCTCAACGCGCAGGGCAATAAACTGTCGAAGCAAAACCACGCTCCGGCGTTATCTACAGGCGATCCGCGCCCGGAAATTGTGCGGGCGCTAACGTTTCTTAATCAGGATGTCATTCAGGAATGGCAGACGCTGAGCATTGAGGATTTACTCAAGTACGCGGTAGCGAACTGGCGGCCGGAGCAAATCCAGCATTCTCAAATGCGTTCTGCTGAGCTATGATTAGCCGCTATTTTTTTGTCCTGAAGTCCGTCTGACACTACGAGGTGTACCATTTTTACCCGAGTCGCTAATTTTTGCCGTAAGGTGCTAAGCCGTGAAGAGCGCGAGGCAGAAGCCGCCGTCGAACAACTACATATGACGGTTATCCCGCGCGAGCAGCATGCAATTTCCCGCAAAGATATCAGTGAAAATGCCCTCAAGGTCATGTACAGACTCAATAAGGCGGGCTACGAATCGTGGCTGGTCGGCGGCGGCGTACGCGATCTGCTGCTGGGCAAAAAACCCAAAGATTTTGACGTCACCACCAACGCCACGCCGGAGCAGGTGCGTAAGCTGTTCCGCAACTGCCGTCTGGTCGGCCGTCGCTTCCGCCTGGCGCACGTAATGTTCGGGCCGGAAATTATCGAAGTCGCGACCTTCCGCGGCCACCATGAAGGCCACACCACCGATCGCGTCACCTCCCAGCGCGGCCAGAACGGCATGCTGCTGCGCGACAACATCTTCGGTTCGATTGAAGAAGACGCCCAGCGTCGCGACTTTACCATCAACAGCCTCTATTACAGCGTGGCGGATTTCACCGTCCGCGACTACGTCGGCGGCATGAAAGATCTGCAGGATGGCGTCATCCGGCTGATCGGCGATCCGGAAACCCGCTATCGCGAAGATCCGGTGCGCATGCTGCGCGCGGTGCGTTTTGCGGCGAAGCTCGGCATGAGCATCAGCGAAGAGACCGCCGAGCCGATCCCACGCCTGGCGACGCTGCTGCACGATGTGCCGCCGGCGCGCCTGTTTGAAGAGGTGTTAAAGCTGCTGCAGGCCGGCGACGGCTATCAAACCTATCTCCTGCTGCGCGAATATAATCTGTTCCAGCCGCTGTTCCCGACCATTACCCGCTACTTCACCGAGCGCGGCGATAGTCCGATGGAGCGCATCATCAGCCAGGTGCTGAAGAATACCGATAACCGCATTCGCAACGATATGCGCGTTAACCCGGCGTTCCTGTTCGCGGTAATGTTCTGGTATCCGCTGCTGGAAACGGCGCAGAAAATCGCCCAGGAAAGCGGGCTGGCCTACTACGACGCCTTCGCGCTGGCGATGAACGACGTGCTGGACGAAGCCTGCCGCACGCTGGCGATCCCGAAACGCATCACTACTCTGGTGCGCGATATCTGGCAGCTTCAGCTGCGGATGTCCCGCCGTCAGGGCAAACGCGCGTGGAAGCTGATGGAGCATCCCAAATTCCGCGCCGCCTACGATCTGCTGGAGCTGCGCGCCGGCGCCGAAAACAGCAGCGAACTGCAGCGTCTGACCAAATGGTGGGGCGAGTTCCAGGTCGCCGCGCCGCCGGATCAGAAAGATATGCTGGATGATTTAGGCGACGATCCGGCTCCGCGCCGCCGCCACCGTCGTCCGCGTAAACGTGCGCCGCGCCGCGAAGGCAGCGCATGACGCTCGCTTATATCGCTATCGGCAGCAATCTGGCCTCGCCGCTGGAGCAGGTCAACGCTGCCGTTAACGCGCTGGCGGAGATACCGGACAGCCGGGTGATAAGCGTTTCCTCTTTCTACCGTACGCCGCCGCTGGGGCCGCAGGATCAGCCTGACTACCTCAACGCCGCCGTGGCGCTGGAGACGTCTCTCGCCCCAGAGGCGCTGCTCGACCACACTCAGCGCATTGAGCTGCAGCAGGGCCGCACGCGTAAAGCTGAACGCTGGGGACCGCGCACGCTGGACCTCGACATCATGCTGTTCGGCAATGAGGTGATTAACACCCCGCGGCTGACCGTGCCGCACTACGATATGCAAAACCGCGGCTTTATGCTGTGGCCGCTGTTTGAAATCGCCCCTGAGCTATGTTTCCCCGACGGTTTGGCATTGCGCGACGTGCTGGCCAATCTCGGCGCGGAAAAACCCGCGAGCTGGTAATACCCCTTCATTTTTTAGCAATTACGGCGATCGTGGTAATCGGTTGCCTAAAACCATTGCCCCCCTGAATGCGGCTGCTAGAATGCCGGTTAAAATGACTTTCATCATCAGGAAACGTTATGAAACCGACCACTATCGCCCTGCTGCAGAAATGCAAACAGGAGAAGAAACGCTTCGCCACTATCACCGCCTATGACTACAGCTTTGCAAAGCTGTTTGCCGATGAGGGTATCAACGTGATGCTGGTCGGCGATTCGCTGGGCATGACGGTGCAGGGCCACGACTCCACCCTGCCGGTGACCGTAGAAGACATTGCCTATCACACGCGCGCGGTGCGCCGCGGAGCGCCCAACTGTCTGCTGCTCGCCGATCTGCCGTTTATGGCTTACGCCACGCCGGAACAGACCTTCGAGAACGCCGCCATCGTGATGCGCGCGGGGGCCAATATGGTCAAAATCGAGGGCGGCGCATGGCTGGCGGATACGGTGAAAATGCTTGCCGAGCGCGCGGTGCCGGTGTGCGGGCACCTCGGTCTGACGCCCCAGTCGGTGAACGTCTTCGGCGGCTATAAAATTCAGGGCCGCGGCGATGCCGGGCAAGTTCTGCTGGATGATGCGCTGGCGCTAGAAGCGGCGGGCGCACAGCTGCTGGTGCTGGAGTGCGTACCGGTCGAGCTGGCGAAACGCGTCACCGAGGCGTTAACCATTCCGGTGATCGGCATCGGCGCGGGCAACGTCACCGACGGGCAAATCCTCGTCATGCATGACGCATTCGGCATCACCGGCGGCCATATTCCCAAATTTGCCAAAAATTTCCTGAGCACAGCGGGCGACATGCGCGCCGCGGTACGGCAATATGTTGCCGAAGTGGAGTCCGGCGTCTATCCGGGCGAAGAACACAGTTTCCATTAAGGAGTGTTGTTGTGCTGATTATTGAAACCCTGCCGCTGCTGCGCCAGCATATCCGTCGTTTACGCCAGGAAGGCAAGCGCATTGCGCTGGTTCCCACCATGGGCAACCTGCACGATGGTCATATGAAGCTGGTTGATACCGCCAAAGCCAGCGCGGATGTGGTGGTGGCCAGTATCTTCGTCAACCCCATGCAGTTCGACCGCGCCGAGGATCTGGCGCGCTACCCGCGTACCCTGCAGGACGATTGCGAAAAGCTGAACAAGCGTAAGGTCGATTTTGTCTTTGCCCCTGCCGCGGCGGAAATCTATCCGCACGGCATCGAAAATCAGACTTACGTGGATGTTCCGGGGCTGTCGACGATGCTCGAGGGCGCCAGTCGTCCAGGCCACTTCCGCGGCGTTTCCACTATCGTCAGCAAGCTGTTCAACCTGATCCAGCCGGACGTCGCCTGCTTCGGCGAAAAAGACTTCCAGCAGCTGGCGCTGATCCGCAAAATGGTGGCCGATATGGGCTACGACATCGAGATTATCGGCGTGCCGATTATGCGCGCGAAAGATGGGCTGGCGCTCAGTTCGCGCAACGGCTATCTCAGCGCAGACCAGCGCAAAGTTGCGCCGGGGCTGTATAAGGTGATGAATGGCGCGGCGGAGAAGCTGGCGGCCGGCGAGCGCAATCTTGACGAGATTATCGCGATTGCCGCGCAGGAGCTGAACGAAAAAGGCTTCCGCGCCGATGATATCCAGATCCGCGATGCCGACACGCTGCTCGACCTGACGGAAAACAGCCAGCGCGCGGTGATCCTGATGGCGGCATGGCTCGGCGAAGCGCGTTTGATCGACAACCAGATAGTGGCGCTCGTTCGGTAGACACGGGTTAAAAATCGGGCAATACTGCCTGGAATTTCCTCAAGGCGGGCGTCACGTCCGCTTTGTTATCGTTAAGCTTTAAAGGTAGACGTTATGATTCGTAATATGCTGCAGGGCAAACTCCACCGCGTAAAAGTCACGCAGGCCGACCTGCACTATGAAGGCTCCTGCGCTATTGATCAGGATTTCCTGGATGCGTCCGGCATCCTTGAAAACGAGGCTATTCATATCTGGAATGTGACCAACGGTAATCGTTTCTCCACCTACGCCATCGCCGCGGAGCGCGGTTCGCGAATTATCTCCGTGAACGGCGCGGCGGCACACTGTGCGAGCGTCGGCGATATTCTGATTATCGCCAGCTTCGTCACCATGCCTGACGAAGAAGCCCGCACCTGGCAGCCGAAAGTGGCCTATTTCGAAGGCGAAAACGAAATGAAGCGCCAGGCCAAAGCTATTCCGGTGCAGGTTGCCTGATCTACCCCTGCGGCTGGTTGCTTATCAGCCGCGACATTGTCTCCAGCGAATCCGTTCTTAATATATACAGCCTTTTCAACAAGAACGGATTATCGCCCGGCTTTACCTTCCCTCTCACCGTAGTCACCGCCAGATGAAAACCGGCGTCGTTGGCGGCCTGGACCGCCTTAGCGTTATAGCCGCCAAACGGATAAGAGAGATACAGTACGTGGGGGTTAAACTGCGCCAGCGCCCGCCGCGAATGCGCAAAATCAAACAGAATATTGTGATAGCTGCGGCTGAGGAGGATCGGATGACGTTCAGCATCAACCCGATGCAGGAAGTGGGTATGCGACTGCACGTCAAAGACGTCCTGGATCTGTTTTAGCTCGGAAATACTCATAAACTGCAGCGATTTCGGCGCCCATTTCTGCGGATGGCGCTTGATGCGCGACGAGATAATAAACGCCGTGGCGTGAAAGCCATACTGTTTGAGAATCGGGTAGGCATAGCGGTTGACCGACTTCAGCCCATCGTCAAAGGTGATCGCCACCGCACGCGCCGGAAGATTCACTTTATTACGCAGATAGCCTTCCAGTTGATACATGCTGAGCGTGGTGTAGCCCTGGTCGCGTAGCCAGGTCATCTGATTGCTGAAGGCGCGCACGGAAGTCGTCGTTGAGGTATGGCGAAAGCGGGTATTTTCTTCATCACGCAGGATATGGTGATAAGTCAGTACTGGGATGCCGTTATCTTCTTGCGCATCCAGACTGCTCACCCACGCCAGGCGGTTGCCGATACGAATCTGAAACCAGGTTTGATTAAGCCGATCTTTGAGTTTGCTGATAATCGGATAACGCAAATTATTCGCCAGGGTGCCAAATGGCGCGCTGCCCACGGCGGGGGCATCATAGATTGGCGTATCTTTCCAGGTAATGAGATTTTGGTTGCTTAGAGGCTTATGCAGATCGCCAAGGCTATCCTCCACCCGCTGCTTACCCTGTACCGGCCCCAGGTGGCCTTTATCGATAAAGCCGGTCGCAAAGCCAAAATTAAACTCATAGTAATCCGCCGCCGTCGGTACTACCGCCAGAATTTGCCCTGCCCGCACGTTGCCGACGCTCACCACCTGATTGCCAACCTGCGCCCAGATATCCGCATCTTCGGTCGTTTGCATATAACGTGCCGGCACACCCTGCTGGCTTAACAGGCTGGCAGAGGCGCTTAGCGCCGTGAACAGGAGGAGTAAAGCAAGAATTCGGGCAAACATGCGCATCGAGCCGGTAGACAAGAACTGCCGTCATTGTAACAAAAGCCTCATCAATACCAACGCTTAATTCCCGTACGGCTCATGCAGTAGTCGAAAAGGTGGATTTTTTTGCTGCTGATGCCAGAGGCTGCTCACCGCCGGGCCTCCGGCGCTGACAATGGCGTGTCGGAAGGCTTCGCTGCTCAGGTTCTGGCGCAGCAAATACATGCTTTCCAGTAATGGATAGTCGATCCCGGAAATCACTTCACAGTGGGTGTGCTTATGGCTCAGCAGCGCCGCCACGCGATAAGGCGCCGCGCCGGTATTATCGGTCAGAAAAATGACCCCGTCTCCACCGTCCGTCTCATGCAGCGCGTCGCACAACATACGGCTCAGCATATTGCTGCTGAGATTACGCCAGTAGTTGACCGCCCGACACTGCGTCAGCGGCCCAAACTTTTTCTCCAGACGATCCAGCATCTCCTGCGCCAGTTCGTCATGACAGGTAATCACCCAACCTAACATCGCCCACCTCCTTAGCAGGCAAACAATGTAGCAAGGGAAGAGATGAATATCGGTGATGACAATCAAAATTGTTTGCCGGCGCTTCGCTGAACGGGGCAGCGAAGCGCCGTGGTTGACTAAATTAGCTGCGAAGCCCGCGTCCGCGCTGGATCAGATACCAGCACAAGAGATAAAACGCGACGATAAACACCACCAGCACGCCGAAGGTGGTGGCGAGCGGAACATCGTTAATGCCGAGGAAACCGTAGCGGAAACCGCTGATCATGTAGACGATCGGGTTCAGATGCGACAGCCCTTGCCAGAACGGCGGCAGCAGGGTCAGCGAATAAAAAACCCCGCCGAGATAGGTCAGCGGCGTCAGCACGAAGGTCGGAATAAGGCTAATATCGTCAAAGGTTTTGGCAAACACCGCATTCAGCAGACCGGCCAGCGAAAATAGCACGGCGGTCAGCACCAGGGTCAGGGCGACGAATATCCATGAGTGAACCTGGAACGGTACGAAAAACAGCGAAATCGCCGTCACCAGAATCCCGACGCACAGACCGCGGGCAACGCCGCCGCCCACATAGCCGGCGATAACCACGTGGGTGGGAACCGGCGCGACCAGCAGTTCTTCAATATTGCGCTGAAATTTCGCGCTGAAGAACGAGGACGCCACGTTGGCGTAGGCGTTGGTGATCACCGCCATCATAATCAGGCCCGGCACGATAAACTGCATATAGGTGAAACCGTGCATTTCACCGATCCGCGAGCCGATCAGATTGCCGAAAATAACAAAGTAGAGGGTCATGGTTATGACCGGCGGCACCAGCGTCTGGATCCAGATACGCATAAAGCGGTGGATCTCTTTGGTCCAGATGCTTTTCAGCGCGACCCAATAAAGCTGCATCATGCTGATTCTCCTTTCCGGTCATGGACCAGCGTGACAAACAGCTCTTCCAGACGGTTAGCTTTGTTACGCATACTTAATACCTGTACGCCCTGCGCGCTTAACTGAGTAAATACGCTGTTAATCCCCTGCTCACGCAGCACCTCAACCTCCAGCGTCGACGTATCAACCAGACGATACTGATAGCCTTCCAGTACCGGTAATGGACTCTTAGGTGCCAGATCGAGAATAAAGGTTTCCGATTTCAGTTTGGAAAGCAGCGACTTCATCGAGGTGTTTTCCACCAGCTCACCGTTCTGAATAATGCCAATATTGCGACACAGCATCTCGGCCTCTTCCAGATAGTGGGTAGTGAGGATAATCGTCGTGCCTTTATCGTTGAGATCTTTCAGGAAGCCCCACATCGAACGACGCAGCTCGATATCCACTCCCGCCGTGGGTTCATCAAGAATCAGCAGCTTCGGCTCGTGCATCAACGCGCGGGCAATCATCAGGCGACGCTTCATGCCGCCGGAGAGCATCCGCGCGCGTTCGTTGCGTTTTTCCCAAAGATCGAGCTGTTTAAGGTACTTTTCGCTACGGGCGATCGCTTCTTTGCGCTCGACGCCGTAGTAGCCCGCCTGGTGAATCACAATCTGCTGCACGGTTTCGAACGGGTTAAAGTTGAACTCCTGCGGCACCAGGCCGAGCTGGCGCTTGGCGTTCACCACATCCTTTTGCAGGTCATAGCCAAACACGTTGACCTCGCCGGAGGTTTTATTCACCAGCGAACTGATAATGCCGATAGTGGTGGATTTTCCCGCGCCGTTTGGCCCCAGGAGCGCGTAAAAATCGCCCGCCTCAACCTGCAGATCGATTCCGCGCAGCGCCTGAACCCCGCCGGGGTAGGTTTTTTTAAGCTGTTTTAATTCCAGAGCAATGGTCATTAAATGTCTCTTCTCGTGTCGTGACACGCGATGGGTTGTTTTAAAAAATGTGAGGTTAACCTATATTAGCGCAACGCACTTACTTGGTTACAGGCCCGTAAACATCCATGAACGATATAGATACACTCATCAGCAACAATGCACTATGGTCAAAAATGCTGGTGGAGGAAGACCCCGGTTTCTTTGAGAAACTGGCACAGGCGCAGAAGCCGCGCTTTCTGTGGATTGGATGTTCAGATAGCCGCGTCCCCGCTGAACGTTTGACCGGCCTGGAACCTGGCGAGCTGTTTGTACACCGTAACGTCGCCAACCTGGTGATTCATACCGATCTGAACTGTCTTTCCGTCGTGCAGTACGCGGTCGACGTACTGGAAGTTGAACACATCATCATCTGCGGCCACTACGGCTGCGGCGGCGTGCAGGCGGCGATTGAAAATACCGAGCTTGGCCTTATCGACAACTGGCTGCTGCATATTCGCGATATCTGGTTTAAGCACAGCTCGCTGCTGGGGGAAATGCCCGAAGAGCGCCGCCTTGATACGCTGTGTGAATTGAATGTGATGGAGCAGGTTTACAACCTTGGCCATTCAACGATTATGCAGTCGGCGTGGAAGCGTGGACAGAAGGTGACAATTCACGGCTGGGCCTACGGCATTCACGATGGCATGTTACGCGATCTGGACGTGACCGCCGTCAGCCGCGAAACGCTGGAGCAGCGCTATCGCCAGGGCATTTCCAACCTTAAAAGCAAGCACGTCAATCACAGATAATTCACGCGCCCCTCTTAACTATCCCGGATAAGCCGGGATAGACACTCCGCATTACTCGTCCAGCAGCGTCACTTTGCCGATATACGGCAGGTGGCGATAGCGCTGAGCATAGTCGATACCGTACCCCACCACGAACTCGTCCGGGATCGCAAAACCGACAAACTCAACCGGCACCTTCACTTCGCGGCGGCTTGGCTTATCGAGCAGCGTACAAATCGCCAGCGATTTTGGTTCACGCAGGCTGAGGATTTCACGCACTTTTGACAGCGTATTGCCAGAGTCGATGATGTCTTCCACGATCAGCACATCTTTACCGCGGATATCTTCATCCAGGTCTTTGAGGATTTTGACGTCACGGGTGGTGGACATGCCGCTGCCGTAGCTCGAGGCGGTCATGAAATCCACTTCATGGGGTACCTGAACCTCACGGCACAGGTCGGCCATAAACATAAATGAACCGCGTAATAGCCCCACCAGCACCATTTCGCTGCCGCTATCTTTGTAATGTTCATTAATTTGACGACCGAGCTCAGCGATACGGGCTTTGATCTCAGTTTCCGGGATCATCACTTCTACAATATGTTTCATAAACTATATATCTCACTGATTTAAATCAGTTAAATTCAATCTCAAGCCATGCAATTTAGTAAGTATTGATACACCGATTGATATACGGCCTATCGCACAAACTCGAAATGATGCGAAAGCATGAGTACCGAAGAAAGGCGGCGAGTATACATTATTAGGAAGAAGAATAAAAAAAGCATCAGAGCTCCTCTGATGCTTTCTGATACTACTGCAACTCAGTATTCCGGGAGATTCTCAAGGTTGTCCTTAGCGGTTCCATTGGGCCTTGTAGTGATGTAGTTAGTCCCGTTTACGGGGTCTTTTATCACTTTCTGTCCCTTGCTCCATTTACCATTATCGTCTTTGAAGATGGTGTAAAACGTATAACCACTATCGATCTTATTTACTACCCATTGTCGCGTTTCTGATGTCCCCTCTCCAACAGAGTCCCCCTTATCAACGTGTACATACACGTGGGTAATGTGAGTGTGGGAATCATTGTACCGGACCTTAGAAATGAGGTAGTCAGCCCATTTATCAGTCATATATCACCAGAAGTTTGAACAGGAAAACCCTGCAATACATTTATAAACAACAAAACAGACTTTTCCCATTGCACGTATAAGATTGATTGACTTTGCGCAAAATTTCTTAAGTACGGACACCTGTCAATGTATGACAGCGCTATCCCACATTAAGGAATCTCCCACCATGAGACTGACCAACCGCAAACAAGAAATATTGAGCTACTTCGAACCTGATAAACGTGACTGGGTGACGGATGAGATCGGCGCACCTCCGCTTGTTGTATCCGGCGTGGCATACCTGATGTATGGAACAGGCCTCAAAGACAACCGGCACTGCCTCGAATCCACTAGGCGGACGCTGGAAGCAATGCTGAAAGACGGGTTGCTGGAGAGGTACCGGAGCCGTGAGGCGCGGAGCATCGTTCTGGGCGGCGAAACGAGCGCTACCATTGTCCGCTATGGCCTGCCGGGTACAGTCTCAGTGGTTCGCAATGCGGAAAACTAAGATAATTCAGTATCAAAAAAGTATAATACCACTATACTAATTACTTCTCTCATTTATTTTTAGTCCCTCCAAAAAACCTCCTAAGATTATACTTTAAAAAAAACTTCAAGCTAAATCTTTCCCCTAAGAAATTTGTCCAATAATCTCTAACTGGCCTATAATTGGTTGGATTCTCACTATCTTTCGTTACAGAATTTAATTTATCAAGTAACAACTTCTGACTAAATGACATATCTTGGTTGAGACTTTCTAACTTTATCATAAATTCCGCCGCTTTATCATACACTGTAAGATACGAATCCCCCAAATAATCTTTCTTGTACTCATCTGTAACATCTATCCAGTCAGGTGCTTCTAGAACATATTTGTAAATATCGACTGGAAGAGTATTTTGAGGAGGGCGGTTAGATATTTTTATGCCTACCAAATGGAAAGCTCGAACAGCAAGCTCTGAGCAAAAAGATGAATGCCATGGGCTTTTAATAAAAAAGCCATAGTTGTAACCCTGAGAAGTATGATAAAGCAGTGAATGTTTCAATTCAATAAGAAGTGGCTCATTTTCTTGAATTGATTTATTCCTGAAAACAGAAAAATCACAATCTGTATTATTAAGCAACCCTCTGATAATATCATGTTTAACGCCGTCAATTGGTGATGAGTGAATCACAGTATATTGTTCTACCGATATTGCGACATGAGAGTGCTTCGACACTCTAAATCTAAGAATAGACTGAAAAAAAGTGCTAGGATTTTTTTTATGAGGTGAAATAAAAATCAGATCACCTGTACACCCACATAAATACACACACATACATCCCCCAACAAACAGCGCATAACATCATTAATACTGTTTCATCTGACTCAACAAAAATATCATTTTCGAGATAGTAAAGATAGAGTAATTCCATTTTATAGTTTTTTTTAAATTGTAGATGAAATGTTACGGAAACCACAATATCATATTTCCCAAATGAAAGTTATAGTTGCTCAAGAACAATTTTCTCCCGCGCATCTGCCTAGCTAATCGGGCTTTTCCACTGGAAATAAGAAGCGGTCATCCTCTGGAACTATCGTTCTTTCGCGGCGGGCGTCCCGGCCATTCGGCAACGTAGTTTTGTTCGAGACACCATCTCGATAAGATGAGCACCGCGCGGAGAGAATAGGCGCCGCTCTGTCTGCAATTCACCGTAAGTATTTGATTTATCCGAGGCCGTCACTTTGGTCGTCATGCTCTCAGTGAATTCACCCTTATGGCGCTGGTAGATTTTTCAGTATATGGCACGTTAAAAAAGTTTTAGCGGTTCAATAGACAAGAGGTTATCGGCGAGGTGCTGGCTTGCGCCAGTAGTAATCCGGAGCGGCCATGCGCTGACGGTGCCGTGCTTTTGCAGCGAGCGTTCCCGCAACCCTGCAACGTAACTCCAGCATATCGGCGGCGTTTAACTCATGCCCCTGCAGGCGGGCCAGCTCTTCAATTACCGCCTCGATTTTCTTCTGTTTTAACACCATACATTCTCCAGTCCTACAGGTAACCGGCTACACACTGAGTAACGAAATAAAAAGCCAGCCCCGAAGGGCTGGAATAACAGGAGCCCGCTGGCACACTTTGGTTTAGTCGGTATCGTCGGCCAGGGCATACAGTAACGAAGGGATAACCCTCCGCATGGCTGTTTCTTCGGTTTCATCGCTCATGAGAGTCAGGGTGTAATCCCGGCATTCAAAAACCACATCATCAGCAGACAGGCCAAACGCACCGCCCGCGATGATCTGCCCGATTTCATCATCTGGCGTTTCAACAATCGACAGCCGGTAGCCGCCAAATGTCACTGGCGGGTTATAGGGGCCTTCGCTTAAAAACAGCTCTACGGCCTTGGCGGCCAACTGAGCGCGTTCGTCCGGGTCCATCCCGGCCACCTTGCCGGCGCCAGATGCCACGATGCGCTTAATCTCCGTAACACTCATTTCCACCAGCGTATTACCCGGCACCTCACCCGCTCGTGCGGGCTTTGTTTTGCTTCTGGCATTCTTCGTGCGCGGATCACTGGCGCTCCGGTATCGGGCCAGATAGGCATCGCAGGCATCCTGGTCAATCTTTCCGTCAACCCGTGGCGGAAATCCTTCATGGCTCTCCCAGTTATACAGAGCCTGCCGGCTCATTCCGGCATGTTTTGCGTACTGGCTGACGCTCATTAGTGACATAATTTTTCTCCTGCTTAAGTGTCGCCGACTGGCCAGCGTGTCAACCCGCCGGCGGGAAACTGTCAATCAAACGTCAAGGGGTCAACCGCTTGACACTTTTTTCTGTCAACTTGACACTTTTCGGGCTGAAAGTGTCAATCAAACTGTCAATCAAAATCCTCACCGAATCCTCTGCATCGCGCGCCGCTTCTGGACCTTAACAACCTGACAACAAAAAAGTGTCAAGTGTAAAGTGTCAATCAAATTCAAAACCTGCAGCTACAAAAACACTGCGGCGCGCAATGCCCGTGCCTTACAAAAGTCTCAGGAAGGACCCATTTTTGTAAGGCGACGGCGGAAGGCCGCATCAATAGTTCATGGGCGTAATTATTTTCCCGTTGTTCTCAACGTTGTAAGTTTTTCGCTCGCCTTTATCGTTAGTCATAACGATCTCCAGTCTTAACGGTTGTTCTGTGAAAGCATCCTTGAGGGAGCGGGCCAGGTTATCGGTGACGGCATTTGAGTCACTGTTGCTTTTCTTTGGCGTCAGTATTGATTCGGGACGATAGCCACCAGTCGGCATCGAGTTGATATTGTCCCGCTGCTGAGAGAGTAACTCAGGACTGCGCTTTCCTGACCACCGGTCATCCATGATGGCAGTTCTTATAGCGTTTTTGAGTTGTTCTTCCGTGTAGGGTTGAGAGCCCTGCTCATGCCTAATCATTGAGGCCATCAACATCTTCAGAACTTCGGGGTTATGGAGATCAAGACGTTGGCCTGCACCAAAACCAGTTCTGGAAGTGACATCATCGATATAAGCCCGGGTATTGTTTTCAGAGCGCGGGGCATACGCATTAATAATGCCGCCTGGAGTATTGTTTCCCCGGTCACCATACAGCATCAATTGCCTAGCCATTGCCGAGAGACCGTCATCGTCACTGGCGAACGTCGAGAAACCGCCGTTCTTCCCTGTTGTGTTTGAGGCATCTCTCAAGTTGCCAGGGTTATGGTTTCGGAATCCTCGCGTATTCGGGATGTTGATCCCATCGCTATAAGGTATTTTATTATTGCCTGGCACTTTAGGCGTCGAGATGACAGATAAATCATCCTGCAGACTATATGCCTGCCACATTGCGCCGTATCGGGCATTAAGCTTTTTCTCTACTTCGGGATCTGGTCTATTAAGTGTAAAGTTGAGTCTTTCAGAAGCTGACAGACTGGCTTTAAACTCATCATCTCTTAATGCTTTCCAGCGAATATCTTTATCACGATCTCCGTGATAAAAAACCTTCCCGTCATATTTTTGGGCGTCATTGAGAGATTTATCAATAGCGGGATCGTGTCGAAATAACTTAATTGCTTCATTGCCAGCGACCTTTTTAAAACCGGCAACACGAGCATAAAGCTCATTCATCTGGCGATTGGCTTCTGACATTTCCTTATTAAATTCAGGATCCACGGTCAGACCAAACTTCTCGGCCTTCGCCAGGAGCGTTGCATATTTGGCCCCCTCGCGCATCAGGGTCAATAGATCTGGAGTAAGCCCAACCGCATCGGCAAAGGATTTTTGCTGGTCAGGCCGCAAAGTCGGGAAAATTTTCGCAATCGACTCCAGTGTTTTGAGTGTATTTACTGAGCCGTCGCTATTCTTCTCAATCTGCGCGCCAATTTGTGCCATAGCAGCCATAACACCCGCATTCTTACCGCTGGCTGCCTCATTGAATGCTTTGAAAATCCCCTCTATTGACGAAGCCGCACTTTCACTGTCCGCTCCCAGAATACGCATCGCACCTGCCAGTTGCGTAAAGTCCCGGACGCTCATAGCGGTGTTCTGCGCGTGGGTATCGAGGTTGTAAGCCTCTTTAGCCGCTTCCCTGAAGCCGTCGGCAATCTTTTGGACACCGAACCCTACGACGCCAGCCGCTCCGAAGCCAGCCACCTTGCCAGCCAGTTCACCTACAATTTTCAACGGAGGAATGATGTCCCCGATAAACTGAACATTATCACGCGCACCTCGTGACATTTTTCCCAGCCTGTCAACGACACCATCTAAATCTTCTGCAGTCTCATCCCCGCCCAGCCTGAGGCTTTCCCGCGTCTTCTCCAGATGCGGTCCAAGATTGCGAATAGCCTCATTGATGTCGTCAATGGCAGCACTGGCCCTGTCATCAGCAACCAGTTCAAAATCGAATGAATTACTCATACCTCCTCCACCAGCGAATTAACGCTATTCACGATATCGTCAAACGTAACTGGCTCTACAAACTTCTCAAGCGCCGACAGAGCAGCGTTAAAACCAGCCCGATAGCCGTTGGTGTCACCATTAATCATGCTGTGCTGGAATGCCGCCATGTTCTGGTCTTCGGCATCAAGGAGCTCCCAGCCAGGATAGTCTTTCTCCATTGCCCGCCGGGTAAAAAGGCTAAGCTGACGAACGCTGCCCTGTAGTCTGGCGATGGCCCGCTGGTGCGGGATCCCTTCGGCGATAAGATGAAATGCCAGTATTGGGTTTTGTTTGGCCTCTTTGCTCACCGCTATCAGATGCGCATCAGAATGGCTGGCTTCAGAGGGTTGCTCTTCTTCAACAGATTGCTGAAGCCGGTGCATACGCTGCATACGGCGCCCGGAAAAGCCATATGCCTGCGCATCGTGCTGCGGCTGATTGAGGTGCTGAAAGTTCATAACACTCATCACAGCACCTCTCAGAGAGGAACCTGTGATTTAAGGCGCTCGGCTTCACGTGCCGGCCCTTCAATCTTGCCATTAACGCGACGGGTATCTCCCGGCAAGCTCACACCAGATGCCCGGATACGATCGTTACGGCGTGCAGCAGCCTGCGCGACTTCTTCCCGGTACTCTTCGTCAGCCTTACGGCGAGCATTCACATTCTGAGGTGACATAGGGTCATAGTCGTTTTGCATCTTAGAAGCTTTGCTGGCTAATGCTTTAATTTCGTCTTCTGTCAGAGGCTCTTCCATCTTCTTCAATGCTTTGATAGCGCTACTCTGGGCAGCAGAGTAACCATTTGCATCACGGTTCTGCGTTGAAAACGTTAGCGCCGATCGAGCTTTCTCTTCGTCATCCTGAAATTCCCAGGTCGGGTCGTTCTCTTCCATAAACTTTTGGGTAAACACAGAAAGCGCCATCGGCGACGATGCCAGCTGCAGCTTTATTTTCTTCGAAGAAAGATCCGTTTCCTTCAACAAACGAACCGCCAGAACCGGGTTATTTTTTGCCTCCGGGGAAATCGCGACATTGTGGCCGCGACTGTGCTGCTTAGGTCTGGCGACCTGGCTGCCGTCAGTGTCCAGTTTCAGCGGCACATTCCCGTTATCAGATTCACTCTTCGTTTTGGTTTTTCCTGACAGATGCGAGAAATCGAACATGGATGATTTTTCCTCAGAGAGTTGGGACTGCTTTTTCTTACCTTTCATACCGAACGCTGCTCGCGCCCATGAGGGTAGTTTCATTAGCGGCATTGGTTTCTCCTTTGCGGACTTTGATGTTACTTCTTGCCCGCCTCATGCCGGTGGATGCCCTGACGCAAAAGGTGACGCGCCAGCTCCTGAATACTGGGGGCTGCGCCTACAGTAGAACGTCGGCATTCATCATCCCGAAGGCGCTGTAACCCTTCGAGAATCGGCTGGTCCACAAGAATCGGTCTTTTGCTGGTTACTGCCATTTTCCTGACCTCCTGATACTGGTTAAACATACAGAACTCTTCTGTACGAGCTTAACTTATGATCAATAAAATAAATCGTCAAGATAAAATATTTTGATTACAAAAGTTACGGGGTCTTCGAGAGATACTGAATGCGTTACAGAATGGAGGGGGAAAAGTTAAGTAGCCTTCAGGGCTGAACAAGGAATGTGTGGAGATGAGGCCGAGCTGGGTCCTTTTCCTTGCCAGATGGACCATAAATCTGCCCTTATAAGCAGAGCACACCATTTCTGCCATACATAGCCAGAACATGCCGTTTCTGCCTATAAATAAGACATGGACATTTCAAGAGTCGATCTGGTTTTACGTGTAACCCCTAAACTGCTGAGTGGTTGCATTATCCAACGTTGAGCATTGAAACTAGCGAGCACTAAGACCTGCGTTCATTTAATCTTTTCCTAGCTCAACCGCCCTTACTCGCTACAGTTTCATTAAATATATTGTTGCCGAAAAATAGATAAGCACTATATTTAAACTCTAAAAATAAAAAATACCGAATTTAATCGAGCTAAAAATAGAAAACAATCTCACTCTTACTTTATGGGATGATGCAATATGTGAAACTCACTCACATCAACAAGTTTTGTCGTTTTCGGAGTTACTATCAGCATTCCAACCAAACGTGCATTTTCGTATTTATTCTCATGTGCTTTAATAGCTTCATTATAGTGTTCCTCATCAAGTTCAACCGTAACCTTACGGTTATTCTCAGAAGATTCAACAATGGTCACCATCCCACCAGATGAATTTATATCTCTATTTAACCTGATTACCGAACCGACAAGATTATAACCCTTCACTGTATAGTTACTTGAGTAATAACCTTCTGCTTCTTCGATATATTTTATCTTCTCCGGTGTTATAGATACTTTAGTTATATCACTATTTGAAGCGTCAGCTATGACTGACTTTAAGACCGTAATCTCAACAATCCTTGACTTATTCAATCCACTCAAACCAATTATTGCAGAGCATAGCGTTGCATTAACGCCGTCGTTAACAATAGATTCAAAAATTTTTAAATCCCCACACTCCTTATATTTATCAACAGCATTACTTAGTTTCTCAATGCTATACATTAACCGTTCCGTAACTGTTCTTGAAAAAGGAACCTTGCAATAATCTTCCTGTGCATCATCTTCCCAATATATTGGTGAAACCAGATTAAGCACATAACTACCGACCTGGGTCTGTCCTAACTTCAGGCTATTAAAGAAACGATCTACAACCTCTGGATTTTTGCCAGAATAGCGGCCGCGCTGAGGCTTAACAACAGATCTTGCCGCTGAAAGCATCAAGTCTTTTGTTTTAGAAAACAGAATAAGTCCATCCGCAAAAGGTATCTCTCCGTTAGCGACATCATCATGAATTACTCTGAGACTAATAATATCATTACTAATATTATCAAGTTCTCTAACAACCTCATCCTTTGATTTATTCTCACTCTCACTGAGAGCATTAATTATATCGACAACTCTGTTAGAATAATCCTTTAAACCGACACTGACTGGCTGTAATATTTCATAATTATCATTTTTTTCATAACGCCAGACATTAGCAATATTGGGTAACTTAGCAAACAAGACCCAACCTTTCAAAACAAGATAGTTCGAAAAGTCTTCTGTCGTTATAAACTTCTCATTGTATAATTTCATATTATACACTCATCCCGTTGCTAGCCGCCTTCATCATGTCCTTTAGTAACGATGAAGTCAATACCTGATTGGCGGGTATGTTAAGAGTTACACTATTCCTGTTGGAACTTGGAGGTAAATTCCTTAACGAAAACCAATAACATCTATTTCTTAATGTAATACCATTAACACTGTGGTATAGCCAATCAGAATCATTAACCGGTAAATGAAGCAATACTAAATATCTGGGAGATAAAACATTATCACCAATTAGGTCTGAATAATTTTTTGCTTTTAAAGCATATGTAATAAAATTATTTTTTAGTTTAAAGTTCTTAGTTGATTTTAACTGAATATCTACCTTAGGGTTCCGAATAACTGAGTTATTAAACCCTGTTCCTTCAATTGTTATATCAACACTATCATCATCTACTTCACCAGTAGACACTTTAAAGCCCGCATGTGCAGCAAGAGAACGTATATAGGCAATATTGAATTGCTCCATCTGCTTCTTTTTGTCCATCTGCTAAACCTACCCACTACGCGTCTACCGCGATTTTATATTGGCAAAGTCAAACCTGAACTTCTATACAAAAGCACAATATAACAAATCAAAAGACTGGTACAGAAGGTAAGCAACGAAAAATCACTTTTGGAACCGGCATTTTCTGCTCCGGTAGTCACTCAGGCAATTCAAGAAACAGATCTCTGTATCACATCCTCCCACCCACTCCAGAAATGCTCAGATTAAAACGAGCCTGTTCACTTAACTGCTGGGACGCAGCCAGCCAACGATGTAGCAAAAGCTGCACTGCCCGTTTACTGGACTCTCTCAGCTATAAAATTAAAAAATATGCATTTAAGTGTTCACCCCTTCACCTTTTCAAACTTCCTAATTAAATTCATGTAGTTATATGGTGAATACTCTTCTTTAAGGTGTTCACAAGTGTTCACCCTACCCTTCACCTTTTAGGACAAAAAACAATCAAAAGGTGAACAGGTGAATACCTGGTGAATACTTAACAAATAAGTGTTCACCCTTTAACCTGCTGTTATGAATAAATTTTTTAACAGGGTGAATACTGGTGAACACTTAATCTATAACTTTACTCTACCTTGCCGTTCTCAGAAGTGCTGTTACATGATGGCATCCAGTCTTCTGAATCATCATGCAGGGTGACGTTTGACCTGATACCGTGCTTGGTCTTCCGTTTTTCGTACTTCTTCCCATACTCAGCCATAGCTCCGGGCATATCCGTACCGAACCGCATTAACGACACCGGCTTGTTCAGGCCATTGGCCCGCATATATGCCATGTAGGCGTGATACAGATATTTGCGCGGGCTGAATGGCACTATCTCAGCGTTACCGATGAACATCCCGTCACATGCCACAGACGCCAGCAGGTAGCCGCAGAAGTCTACCAGCGAATCACCTTCACGCTTGATAGTAAGCGCCTCTTCGGATTTCTGCTGTTCATGCAGTAGTCGTTTAGCTTCGTCCTGGCTGGCAAAACGGGTCAGCAGGTGACGAATAATGACGGCCAGCTCCCCTTCTATCTTCTCGGCCAGCATCGTATCCCGCTCATTTTCCGGCACGACTTCGGTGAAATTGAATATCACCCGGCGACGCGATATCCCTCCGCTGCGGTCGCTGAACGTCATAGCGTTGTTATTGACGGCCAGCACTACCGCCTGTATCCGCGTAGAGTATGGCGCCTTATGCTTAGGGTCTACCGACACCTTATCGCCCCCTGTAATGGCCTTAATACCGGCGCCATCGCCAGCGTATCGCGTCATATCCGGCATGATGATCAGCGAGTAACCAACCACCAGCGCCCTGTCCCTTGCATCCTCCAGCGCTTTCATACTGGCTGATACGGTGTTGGCCTTGCCCGCCAGCATCGTGCAAATTTCCGCCATGACGCTTTTACCGCTGCCGCCGGGTCCCGTGACCTCAAGAAACAGCTGCCAGTCGTACCGGTTCGCCAGCACCATAAACAGCGCAGCCAGTACACGATCCGTCTTACGGTCATTGCCGGCCACGGAACGGCGAAGCCATTTCCAGAAGTTCGGCGCATGAGTCGCCAGTGTCTCGCCATCTGCCGGCGGACTGAACGGGAGTTCGCTGGCGATCAGCAGCCAGTCGGTTTTGTTATGCTCCCTGAATTGCCCCGTCCGGGTATCAAATACACCATTGCTGAAGCCGATAAGGTTACGGGCAGTAATCCCCATGACCGGGAGACTCAGTTTCATGGTTTCCACCGCTGACTTAATAGCGTTCTGCGAGTAAGCCACCTCGGAATCGATGTAGATCTGTGCCATTTCACGCTGAAGCTCTTTATCCGGTAGCGGATTCCATACAACGCCGTTGTAATGGTGAACCGTGTCAGAATCGGCATGAATAGACAGGTCACCATCATAGTGAGCCAGCAACACTTCGCCGCGCTGACTCGCTCCCATCTGATTAAGTGCAGGCGTAACCGTTTCATGCTGAGTCGCTTTACCGCCGTCAATTGCCTTAAGTTTTACAACCACTTTCTCGCCCTCCGGCTGGTACATCGAATCGTTAAATGCTGCTGTAGCCGCTGCAAGCCCCTGCTGCTGGTGGCAGTCATTCCAGTCGGACTTCTCCTCAGATTGAGGTAAAGCCACCCAGCCAGAGACGGATTTAGCAGCTTTCTCCGCGGCTTCTTTGCCTGTGTTTGGCTCTCCCGGCTTTATGTCGTTATCGGCGGCGATGATGATCTGCGCCTCCGGGTATCGCCGGCGCATGACCTCAGCTACGGGCAGCAGGTTTCCGGCATCAACGGCAACGACCGCCAGCGCATCGGGCCGCATCAGGTTAACTGAAAGCGTGGTTGCCAGCCCTTCAGCGATAATCACCGTCTCCGTCGATTCAACGGAATTAACCACATGGAACGAACCTTTCTTCACCGTTCCGGCCAGCAGCCGCTTGCTGCCATCCGGCTTGATCACCTGTGCACCGGTGACTTCGCCAGCGCCGTTTTTCAGCACCAGCAGCAGAGTGCCTTCGGACAGCATCGGGAAGGGGCATTGAAGCCCCTTTGATGTGAGGTAGGCAGACTGGCCCGTGGAGGCTTTAGCGGCCAGCGTGGCCACGCACCCGGCGATATCCGTCCGAGGCTTCTCTCTGGCTGGCTTCGGTTCCGGCAACGACAGTGCCATTGCGTCGGCCACCAGCTCAGCCGCTTCTCTGGCACCGCACTGATTGACCTTCATCACCAGATCCAGACCGGTACCCGCTCCACAGTGTGAGCAGTAGTAGGTGCCACGCCCGTCTTTGTCGTCGAAACGGTAGCGTGTTTTACCCCCGCAGGCCGGACATGCCCCCTCACTTCGGTTCGTCGGAATAGCAAGGCGCTCCAGTATTGACGGCCAGTAACCATTAGCCCTGCTACGCACGTCGTTCACAAAATCATTTCGCATCAGGCATACCCCAGCTGACAAAACTGAACTCTTTAACAAACCTTTCCAGCGGGAAGACGCAGGGGAATTCGTAGCTATCACGGATAAATTTCACCCGGTTAAAGGCGATATCTTTCACCGTGACCATTTCGCCGCGCTTGTCCTTCCAGCGATCGTTAATCTCAGGATTTCGCACTGTAGGCCTCCTGCGCTTTCAGCAGCTCATCGATAGATTTATGCAGAAGCGTCATAATCGCGCTCACCCGGCACACTTCGCCGTGGAACTCAACGCCATTGGGTATGCTGTCAAGCCACATACTCAAAATCTCATAAGCGCCTTCACTCTCTGAAAGCGCATTCTCGGCGTGCATCAGGACTTCAAAAGGAACCTGTCTCATTTGATGTCTCCTTTGCCCGTTACAGCGATTAATGCCTTGTGAATTTCATGATTAAGGTCACATGCCAGAGAGATATGATTCAGGAGGGTCTCTGAACACTCAGCACAGGCTTTCTCCAGAATGGTTTCGAACAGTGAGGCGGCCAGTGCGGATTTATATTCGGCCTGGTCTAAGGTGATATGTTCACGCATGGCGACCCCCTGCCATTTCATTCAGGTATGAAATATCAGTTCCAAGGAGGCTCCAGAGCGTCATGCTGTCCGGGCAAGTCCACGATGCACTAAGCGGGCTTTCAGTGCGGATCTTCGCAGCAAAGGTTAAATCCCAGCCGCTGAACTCGGCGCGGGCATCATCTTCGGTTACTGCGGTCGTGCGTAGCACAACGGGGGTGCATGACGTACCGGCAGGAGTGCCAAGAAAGAGCCATGTAAATTCAGGGCGAGTTTGGGTAGACTGATTGTCAGCCATAACTGTTACCTCACTTAACGGTTTGTGGTCAGAGGCCCGGTTAGTGCTGGTAACACTGCCGGGCTTCGCGCTTTACAAGTGTCAGACATGTGATGTACATTGCGTGACACAACGAAGATTACGCCGAGTGTCAGACACATGTCAAACATAAAAATGCCGAAAGGCAATAAGCAGATCGCTTTCCGTGTAGAACCAGCACTTGAAGAAGCAATGCTCGCAGCCATGCACGAAGATGGAGACGCAACCCTTTCAGCATGGCTTAAGCGAATAGTTCGAAAAGAGTTGAAACAGCGCGATATCGAGCAGAAAGGCTGAACAGAAGCAATTAACGAACATTCACCGGAGCGTAGAAAAACTATGGAATACAAATTTTCAGCACTCAGCAGCAATAAAACAGATCGATATGAAGTCGTAGTGTTTGAGATTGCAGGACAAATAGGAATTACATGCGATTGCCCTGCAACGGTACTTTGCAAACATACCACAGCGCTAATAACTGGCAATCCAGACTCAATATTCCCGCCAGACCTCAATGATACAAAAGAGCTGCAATTAGCTATTTCCGCAATAAAGCTGAACGGAATTTCCGAAAAATATAATGCATTGAATGCGGAGCTTGACGAGCTTAAAAAAGAATTCAAGAAACGCGAAAAAAATATTAAAAACCAAATGTATAACCTCGCCATTCCAAAGATTTGAATCATGACCAAAGAATCGGAATAAGCCAAAGCAGGAATTCCTGCTTTGGTATCCAGGGGCAGAATTTTGCCTTTGTCACCCAAAGCCCGAATCCGGGCTTTGCTCCCCGTAAAGCAGTGAACTACCACGATGATGTCGGGGTTGTGTTGCGCTGGTCTTTGAGTCCCGCACAAACGCTGACCTACAAAATTTTTGTAGGTGACTAACCCTCTGATAGTGGGTAAGCGATCCGACTCGCTCAGAGATAGTTGGTTAACCTCGTGACTTTGAGGTACTACCCTCTCGTAAGCCAAATCTGGATTACAGTCCAAAGCTGGACGTTGTTGATTTTCCTCATGATACAAAAACGCATCACCTCCCCAGCCACCGATGGTGGATGAACCATGAACCAAGTGACTTTCAGGTACTAGGTTATTGATTTCTTCGAGAACCTCAATTTGAGGAAGCCGAACAGCGCTATTTGTGTTCTTCGGAATAATCAATGTGTTAGCCAGTTCTCGCATTTCGTGATAATTAAGCTGGCTCAATAGTTTGAGTGAATTCTGAGCAGACTGTAAATTTACAGTCTGGAACAATTTCAATGAGTTGCGATGTTCGTACGTTAAACGAACGGAGATGATTTGCACTTCAGTATTGAAGCCTCGCAAAATGCCGGGAGCGCTGCCTGAGAGCGGGGGAAAATGGTTGTCTAGCAAAACTATGCAAATCTGCACAGTTGTTGAGTTACTCGATACCGGGATTCCGGTAACGCTCATGCTTTGACCACCAGCGACAAGCCTGGTAATCTGACTGTGTTTTAGTAAAGCGTTGTGACTCAGGCGGCCCGGCATGGCCGCCTTTGTTTTATGCGCGATCATGCTGTACCTCCCACTATTTTAACCAGCCAACGTTGCGCCAGTTCAGTGAGTATCGTCTTGCGGGTTTCCGTACTGGTATCCAAATCCAGCAGAGCGCAGTTACGGCTTTCCAGATAGGCCAGCAGCGCCAGTTGATCGGCGTTCATGTGGTCGCGCACCTGCTTAACCGGTATGTCGTTCTGCCTCGCCCACACTCGAGGGTGCATACCCAGCACGAGGCTATTGAGAAAAGAGCATTCATTGCTGTAGGCAAAGCCGTGCTGCTTATCTCCAGTACGTTCGATATAGCCCTTCATCGCATCGGCCATGCTTTTGTGATCTTCGCAAGCAGCTACACGATTTTTACGCCATGTCAGCAACGCAGCCTCATGCTCCTCGGGCGCCACATGGCGAAGGCGTTCTTCACAGTCGATGAAATACTGGCGCGCCATCTTGCCTTGCGCATTGCGCTCAACCATCGAAAGCTCTTTAGCCATATTCAGGCTGACAATGTAATCGTGCTCGACTTGTTGGCGAGATTTTGCGCTCCCCCGTTTTGGGGTGCTCAAATCTTCAACAATTACGTAATCAACCCCTTTAACAAACCCATACTGTTTGATGCGTGCTTTCATCCAGGTGGTAAAGTCACGCCCTACAGCCAGAAACGCATGCAACTTGCGGCCGCTTACAGACTGAGTTTCTTTCCCACCGATATCGCTCACGGTTACAGGGATTCGTGTAGCAAAGTTATTGCTGGAAATATCATTCTGGCTGGCCTCAAGGTGAGTCCTGCCGCTGCCAGTTAAGGCAGTAATTTTTTTCGATACCATTTTATACGCTCCGATTAGTCTTTAATTAGAGCCGCCGCGACAGCGTTATAAATACTGCTGAGTAGTTAGCGCAAAAGCCCGCAAGTTATTTTCTTTTCGCTGATCAGACGAAATTGCGAGAGTTTGCACTCCGTTTCTGTTAGGTCGATTTACGGCTGTACGGGTTGTTAACGTTGACTACTGCCGGCGGATTACGAACCCACCAGAGCACATCAGAAAGAAGCCAGGCGCAGCTGTTGCGGCCAAAATGGCAGCGCGGAGGGAAACGGCCCTCTTGCTCCATCTTCCAACGGCTAGAACGGGAAAGGCTGGTAATTTCACTGCACTCTTCTTCACGGATTCGGCGATCGAATTTGAAGCCGTACTCTGCCAGGAGGGTGCGGCGTTGTTCAGGATTTGGCGGGGTAAAGGTGATATTTAGCATGTTGCTCTCTCTGTATTCGTGTTGACAGGGAAAGCATCTGAGATCTGGAATGGGCATTCAATGAATAGGGGCCTTAATAAGGACCCCTACTCTAAATGAGGCTCTTAATGAGGCTAGTCTTTCATCCAGCGACCGACTGTGGAATCATCAAATCTAACCCCTGCCATCCCTTCAAGCTCGCTAGCCTCCGCACTCAACACCTCAGCAAGCTTTTTATAATTCCCAGCAACTTCAGCGTAATGTTTTTTTGCCATTATTTTTATTGCATCCCTAGCTGTTCTGGAAGTTCTAACTTGAGAAATTGAACTAGCGTCTTCATTAAATTTTAAACTTAGCTGTTCTCTTCCTTCATTAAAGTAGTTTGGAATTTCCTTAAAAGCACTTGTAATTTCAACACCATTTATTGCATTTGAAATCAATAAAAAATCAGACTTCATTAAATAAAGTTCACTTTCAAGGGGATTTAAGTAGCTATCATCGTCAAATGCTATAAACATCAACTTATTTGACGATAACCATAAGTCAAAAAAACTGGGTTTAAATTCCATTAAATCATCATAACAATATGCTGAACGAGGCAAAGCCCACAATCCATTAAAGGTGCATGGCTGGAACCCTTCAAAAGGTGGCTCTTTCTGGAAGAAATTTTTAGCAGCATCATCCTCCAAAATATAAATAGAACTTACAGTCGAAAATCCATCACGAGCCAATAACTTTTCTTCAAAATTATCTTCTAACTCATCGCTTTCTCTACAGAAGTGCATGTATCCCATACCTGACTCAATCGACAGGTATATATTAATACCCCCAATGGAGGCCCAATGAATTAAATCCTCCACCTTACAATCAAGTAATTCAGCAGCACGAGATAATGAATAATACTCACGTAATGGTATTGCCATATCGTCACCCTCAACGCCCCTAAATAACTTGCGAGCCAGGCGGGTAGGGTTTCCCGCTTTTCGGTTGGCCGACCTAGACTCGCAATAATCAGTTTAATCTCTATTCGCTACAGGTAACAGAACCACATTTTTATGATTACCCGCAAGAAGTTCTAAGCGTTCATGCCATTTGTTCAGCGCATCCAGCTTCTCCGGCAAGTACAGACTACGGTTATAAATCGCCATGACGCCAGGTAAAGCGTGCCCCAGCAGCAACTCTACAATATGCGGTGCAATACCCATATTGTTTAGCCCCGTAGAGAACGTGCGGCGCAGATCGTGAAGAGTCCACGGCTCGTTATGGTGGAAATCTTTAAAAAGCCTGCGCCCTTTCAATGATACAGCCTGACGGGTGCGATCTTCACCAAGTAACAAACCCGTTTTCCCTGTCTCGCGCTTTAACTCTTCCAGCCACGGGCGTATAGCTTCAGGTATCGATCTCACGATTTTCTCGCGGGTTTTGCTGTGCTCTTTCGGTACTGTCCAAATCCACGATGTAAAATCCCACTCTGACCATCGAGAAAGGCGAACTTCCATCGTTCGAGCGCCAAACAACACCAGCATTTTGAGAAGACGTGAATAATACGGCTGCTGATCATCACTGTCTGTGCAGCGCCACACATCAGCCAGCTCGCTGTCTGACAATACGCGGTCACGTTGGCCGGATGGCTGGCCTACATCCTGAATGGTGAGAAAGGCCAGAGCATCACTGGCGGCATAGCGGCGAACCTTGCAGAAGCGTAATGCCTGTTTAGAAATCTGGAACATGCGGCCGGCGGTCATGGGTTTGGTCTGGTTTATTTCGTCAAAACAGGCTACCCAATGGCGGGTTTCACATCGGGTAAGAGGATAACGACCAAGGCGCGGGTAAATATGCTTGCGTAGCTGCGCCCTTACCAGCTCCTCATCACTGCGCTTTCTCCTGGCATATTTCACCAGCCAGTATTCGAGGGCGTCCTGTACTGTCACAGGTTTAAGGGTTTCTTCGGTGCTAAGTTCAAGCTCAGTTTTTGGATCAAGGCCACCAGCCAGCCACTGGCGACATTTTTCCCGCTTTTCTCTCGCAGCTTTTAGCGACAAATCCGGGTAACGGCCAAGAGTTAAACGTTCTAGTTTGCTACCCCTTCCACCCAACCGGTACGAGAATACCCAACTCAGTTGACCCTGTTTTGATGCCCTGACGCTTAAACCTTCACCATCAGCATACATTTCTGGCGCATCACGGCTGGCCCCCTGGAGTGCCTTGAGCTTTTTATCACTTAGCTTGTTAGTGCCCGCCATAGCCCGCCCCGCCTGGATTCGTGATTGCGATTGATACACCGATTGATACACCGTTCGTTGCTAAAACCCAAAATAGCGCATAAGCATACGAACAAAAATAATCGTATCTTACTGATAATAAAAGTTAAAATGGAGAATTCACGAAATCATCTAAAAGCATGAAAACACGAAGTTTTTTGCTTCTACAGTATGTTTCATAAAACTAACCACTTGATTCTTAATGTAAATCATCAAAGCCGCTGCGATTGCACCGACGTTGACCGGCAAGCCACGCAGTATACCAGTAAAAAGAAATATGCGATGCAGTGATTAATAAAGCCCATTTTGTGATTCCGATCACACTTGTTAAATCCTATAATTAATTGCATTTAAAAAATTAACAAACAAACGAGTGTCCTTCTATGGCAGAAACAAAATCTCAACAATCACGGCTACTCGTGACGCTGACGGCTCTTTTTGCAGCGTTCTGTGGCCTGTATCTTTTAGCGGGCGGAGCCTGGCTGGTCGCTCTTGGCGGCTCATGGTACTACCCTGTCGCAGGCCTGGTCATGCTGGGCGTTACCGTCATGCTGTTCCGCGGCAAGCGTTCTGCGCTTTGGCTGTACGCCGCGCTGCTGCTTGCCACTATGATCTGGGGAGTATGGGAAGTTGGCTTCGACTTCTGGGCGCTGACCCCGCGTAGCGACATTCTGGTCTTCTTCGGCATCTGGCTTATCCTGCCGTTTGTCTGGCGCCGCCTGCCGATTCCCTCCTCTGGCGCCGTTGCCGGGCTGGTTGTCGCCCTGCTGATTAGCGGCGGTATCCTGACCTGGGCCGGCTTCAACGACCCGCAGGAAGTCAACGGTACGCTGAGCGCTGATGCCACGCCAGCGGCCCCCATTTCTGACGTAGCCGATGGTGACTGGTCGGCGTATGGCCGCAATCAGGAAGGCCAGCGCTACTCGCCGCTGAAGCAGATCAACGCCGATAACGTGAAGAACCTGAAAGAAGCCTGGGTCTTCCGTACGGGCGATCTCAAGCAGCCTAACGATCCGGGTGAAATCACCAATGAAGTCACGCCGATTAAAGTGGGCGACACGCTTTATCTGTGTACCGCTCACCAGCGCCTGTTCGCGCTTGACGCGGCCACCGGTAAAGAAAAGTGGCATTTCGATCCGCAGCTCAACGCTGACCCCTCTTTCCAGCACGTGACCTGTCGCGGCGTTTCATATCATGAAGCCAAAGCGGAGAACGCGCCGGCGGATGTGGTTGCCGACTGCCCGCGTCGTATCATTCTTCCGGTCAACGATGGCCGCCTGTTCGCCATCAATGCCGAAACCGGTAAGCTGTGTGAGTCCTTTGCTAATAAAGGCATTCTCAATCTGCAAACCAACATGCCTGTCACTACGCCGGGTATGTACGAACCGACATCACCGCCGATTATTACCGATAAAACTATCGTCATTGCCGGCGCCGTGACCGATAACTTCTCCACCCGCGAGCCGTCGGGCGTTATCCGTGGCTTTGATGTGAATACCGGTAAACTGCTGTGGGCCTTTGACCCGGGCGCGAAAGATCCCAACGCGATTCCTGATGATGAACATCATTTCACGCTGAATTCACCAAACTCCTGGGCGCCTGCGGCCTATGACGCGAAGCTGGATCTGGTCTACCTGCCTATGGGCGTAACCACCCCGGATATCTGGGGCGGCAACCGTACGCCTGAACAAGAGCGCTATGCCAGCTCCATCGTGGCGCTGAACGCGACGACCGGTAAACTGGCGTGGAGCTACCAGACCGTTCACCACGATCTGTGGGATATGGATATGCCGTCGCAGCCGACGCTGGCGGATATCGACGTCAACGGTAAAACCGTGCCGGTGATTTACGCTCCGGCAAAAACCGGTAATATTTTTGTCCTCGATCGCCGCAACGGTGAACTGGTTGTCCCGGCGCCGGAAAAACCGGTTCCGCAAGGGGCGGCGAAAGGTGACTACGTCGCGAAAACTCAGCCGTTCTCCGACCTGAGCTTCCGTCCGAAGAAAGACCTGACCGGCGCGGACATGTGGGGCGCCACCATGTTCGACCAGCTGGTGTGCCGCGTTATCTTCCATCAGCTGCGCTACGAAGGGATTTTCACCCCGCCGTCAGAACAAGGCACGCTGGTATTCCCGGGTAACCTGGGGATGTTCGAATGGGGCGGCATCTCCGTCGATCCGAACCGCCAGGTGGCGATTGCTAACCCGATGGCGCTGCCGTTTGTCTCAAAACTGATCCCTCGCGGCCCAGGTAACCCGATGGAGCAGCCAAAAGACGCCAAGGGTTCCGGTACCGAAGCCGGTATTCAGCCACAGTACGGTGTCCCTTACGGCGTTACGCTTAATCCGTTCCTGTCACCGTTTGGTCTGCCCTGCAAACAGCCAGCCTGGGGCTATATCTCCGCGCTGGATCTGAAAACCAACGAAGTGGTGTGGAAAAAACGTATCGGTACGCCGCAGGATAGCCTGCCGTTCCCGATGCCGATTAAGCTCCCGTTCACAATGGGTATGCCGATGCTGGGCGGTCCAATTTCGACGGCCGGCAATGTGCTGTTTATCGGCGCGACCGCGGATAACTACCTGCGCGCGTACAATATGAGCAACGGTGAAAAATTATGGCAGGCACGTCTGCCGGCGGGCGGCCAGGCGACGCCGATGACCTATGAAGTGAATGGCAAGCAGTACGTTGTCATCTCTGCGGGCGGTCACGGTTCGTTTGGCACGAAGATGGGCGACTATATCGTCGCTTATGCTTTACCGGACGACGCGAAGTAAAAAACAGAAGGCCCGGTTTCCGGGCCTTCTCTCTATGGTACATCTCTCTCTTTTCTATCGAAGCAAGTCACACGCCCTGCCCTTAGACGGGAAGCGAATTCTACACCGTAAATCCCAGCATCATTCCCGTATCTTCATGCTCCAGCAGATGGCAGTGCGCCATATAGGCATGTTCTTTCGGCGCATCGTGATCAAATTTCACCAGTACTTCACTGACATCGCCTTCAACCCTGACGGTATCTTTCCAGCCGCTCCTGTGGGGTGCCGGCGCTTTACCGTTTTCGGACAAAATACGGAACTGAGTGCCGTGAATATGGAACGGATGCAGCATCATGTCGCCTTTGCCAGAAATCACCCACCGCTCATACTGCCCTTTCGCCGCCGCAAACAGGGGAACATTCATATCAAAGGCTTTACCGTTGATCCGATTCGCATTATGGAAATCAAACTCCTTATTACCGTGCTTCATCTGCGCCGTGCCGCCATGATTCATGCTTCCCATGTCACCGTGGTTCATATTGTTCATATTCCCCATCTCTCCGTGATTCATCATCATGCCATGGTCCATGCCGGACATGGCCTGGTCGCCATATTTTTGCATCAGCGCCTGCATGCCCATCATATCGAGCATCGGATCCATCGAGAGCTGCAAAGTACGCTGAGTCAGGCCCTGAAGCGAGGGCAGCGCTGGCATAGCGGCCAGCACATCCGGCAGCTTACCGGAAGCCTGGATAGTCAGCGGCTGCACGCGTAACACTGGCTGCGGCCGATCAAACGGAGCGATCGCCATCCCCATCTGGTTGACCGGGAGCGTAATTAAATCGAAGGGCTTCCCGTCAGTGGTATCTACCAGCACTTCGAAACGCTCGCCCATCAGCACCGGCAGCGCGTTAACTTTCACCGGCTCAGCCAGGAGACCACCATCGCTTGCCACGACGTACATGGGCCGCTTATCGCTGGTGGCGAAATTCAAAGAACGCGCATTACAGCCGTTCAGCAGACGTAAACGTAGCCAGCCGCGAGGCGCAGCGTGCTCCGGGTACAGCGCGCCGTTAGTGAGCAGCGTATCGCCAAACCAGCCCACGGCTGCGCTCATAATATCGAGCTGATAATCAATCTCTCCCGCTGAGGTGAATTTTTTATCCTGCACAATCACCGGGACATCATCAATTCCCCACTGCTTTGGCAGGAGCAGCTTTTCGCTTTCTGCATCAGAAATCAGCACCAGCCCTGCCAGCCCCATCGCGACCTGTCTGCCGGTTTTACCATGCTGATGGGGATGGAACCAGCAGGTCGCCGCCCGCTGCGTTGGGGTAAAGGTCACCGTGCGGGAGCCTCCGGCGGCAATCACGCCCTGGGGACCGCCGTCCACGGCGCCGGGAACCTCCAGACCGTGCCAGTGCACGGTGGTCTCCTCCGCCAGACGGTTATGAATGTCGATGGTCGCCTCCTCACCCTGCTTAAGCTGTAGGGCCGGGCCCAGCAGATTGCCGTTATAGCCCCAGGTGGTCGCCAGATGAGGGCCGAACTGCGTTTTTCCAGCCTGAATGATTAACGAGATGCGATTACGCGCGTCGGCGGTAAGCAGTTCGGGTACAGGCAAAGATGGGCGGCTGGCGGCAAAAACCGAGCGACTCCATAGCGGCAATGCGCTGGCCACGCTGACCGCAGCGGTTAGTTTAAGAAACTCACGACGTTGCATTTTCACATCCTTTTTATTCTGCTGGTGAATAATTGAGCTTAAACCCTCCCCCAACAGGAAGGTCAAGCAGAAGAGTAAGAATAAAGCTCGGCGCACTGTAATGAAGTGTGCTAACTTTGTTTGTCCGTGATTCAATGGTAGAAAAAATGAAGACGCTTTTCAGAACAATAGTGCTTGGCAGCCTGCTGACTCTCTCCGCCAATAGCTATGCATTAAGCGAGTCCGAAGCGGAAGATATGGCTGATTTAACGGCAGTATTCGTCTTCCTGAAGAACGACTGCGGTTATCAAAATCTGCCTAACACGCAGATTCGCCGTGCCTTGGTCTTTTTTGCTCAGCAGAATCAATGGGATTTAAGCAATTACGACAGCTTCAATATGAAAGCGCTCGGCGAAGATAGCTACCGGGACCTTAGCGGAATCAAGATTCCCACCACTAAAAAATGCAAAGCGCTGGCCCGCGATTCGCTTAGCCTGCTCGCTTACGTGAAATAACCCCCTTCATTTCATAATACGGTAGCCGTGCGAATACGGCTATGACGCCGCATAATAATAGCAATTCAATTAACAACAGCACTTAATTTATATCTCAATTCATAGAATTCAATGATAATTCATTAAGCATTCAACATATTAATATATACCCTAAATAATTAGAGTTACTTGAAGGCGGCAAGGGGTAAGCGAGCGTAGCCAACGCATAAGCAGCGTGAAATATGACGGGTATAACTAATATTAAAAGAACGCCATCAAAAATCATAAACTCTATTATTGCATTCTTCTTTTTCGCACACTATTATCGCCCGATAACACCTCTTTTTATCAATGGAATGAAACCTTGAACAGATCCTTATTTACAAGCATAGCCCCTCTGGCCCTCATTTTATTAGCGGGTTGTAATTCAATACAACCCAGGCAATCCGCCGGATTAGTGAAACCCTTATCTGAGTCGACATTAAGCCAACAGCAAACCGAACAGCAGAGAATCGCCGATGAGCAAGCGCGTTTAGACACTTGCCGTAAAGCGCTGGAGTCGCTGAAAGAAGTGAACCCCAAACAGGCGGACAAACTCGGCAATGAGTTCACTGCCCTGCTTAGCGCGGCATCACAATATAATTCTGTGCGCAGTAAAGTGGCAGAACCGACAAAACAGGGGATCGATTCGATGTACCAGTTCAAATCAATCAAGCTGTGCGCTGATATTGAAAAGGAGCTGATCGATAGCCTTGTTAAACGTGGTGAAAATGTTCAGCCATGAACGGGAAAATAGCCAAAAACTTCAATCCGGTATCGCTGGCAGCAGTTTTTGTGCTGGCGCTATCGCCGGATGCCTATGCGGAAAAAGACGCCCTTATCAGCGTCACGGCGAGCTCAAATAGCGATGCCTCAGGCCCGGCATTTTTAAATTATGCTAAAGAGCAGCAGGCGCAAAAAATCAGCGAGCCGGTAAAGCCCGTTGAGGAGAAAAGCAATAATACAAAAACAACGAATAAAAAAACCGTCCTGAATACCCATGAAGTTTCCCGTCAGGCTGCAATCATTGCTCAAAAAGATAAACTCATCCGCCAACTTCGGCAGCAGCTTGATGCGAAGCCGGCCACGGTGAACGCCGAAGCAGACAACCAAAAAGCGCTGAAAGATAAAATTCAGCTGCTTGAGAAAAAGTTAGCGACTGCCGTAGCCGAAAAACAACAATTAATAGATAACGCGCTATCCGCCGCGGCTGAAATAAAACAGATCGAGGGCCAGCGTAATGCCACAGAAAATAAAACGCTGCAGCAGGAAAAAAGAGTGGCATTAGTAGAATCCGCGAAACAAAAAGTTGAGCTTCAGCTGGCTGAGGCAACCGCCGAAAAGCAATCCCTGCAGCAGAAGCTCGCGGCGCTGGAAACAGAAAAGCAAGATACGCTCTCAAAGCTGGCGGCGGCCGCAGCGGAGAAACAAGCGCTCACCGGTAAGTTCACGACAGAGGCGAAAGAGAGGCAAGCTCTCGCAACAAGGCTCGCTGCTGCAGAGGCAGCTCAGCAGGAAATGCTAACAAAACTCGCCGCGGCTGACGCCGCACAGCGGGCGCTGCAAACGAAACTGGATGCGTCTCAAACCGAGCAGAAAGCAGCGATAGCGAAGCTCAACGCCAGTGAAGCGGAAAAAACAGATTTAACGACAAAGCTGGCGGCCGCGGCAGTAGAAAAACAGGCGCTCACGGCTAAACTGGACGCCGTTATCATCAGTACGCCGCAGACGTCCCTTCAGGCGGATGCTGGCCGTCAGCAGGCCGGTCAGGACAACGCCCTACAGCAGGCCAGCGCCGATGAAATTACCCGGCTAAAGGCCAGGCTTGCTGACGCCAAGGCGAAAAAGCCGCTGGCTATCGACTTTGCAAAAGAGCCTCTGCGGCAGGCTTACGCTATCGGTGTATCGATGGGCGAGGAGGTGCTGCAGCTCTTATCTACCCGGGCATCTCAGGGCGTAAAAACCAGTAAAGATACCGTTTTACAGGGGATTATGGATTCTTTTTCAGGGGATATCGCCCTTGATGAGAAAGCGCGCAATAAAGCCTTATTCGATGTGTCTAAAAAAGTCTTTCAGAACCTAAAGAAGCTCGAACAGCAAACCCTTAGCGAAGGAAAGAAATATCAACAAAACTTCGCGAAGCAAAAAGGGGTGGTATTGAAAGACGGCATTTACAGTCGCATAGATTATGCCGGCAAGGGCAAGATTCTCGACAGCGATATCGTTACCGTCACTATCAAGGAAACGCTTACCGATGGAACCGTCATTAACGATATGGAAGCGGAGGGGAAAGTCTGGTCCCAGCCTCTGAAATCTTATCCTCCCATCTTCCTTGGGCCACTCAAGCGGCTGGGAAACCACGGAGCGATAACGGTCGTGATCCCTCCCAATCTCGCCTACGGCAGCGAAGGCAAACCGCCTAAAATTCCGCCGGGAGCGACCATGGTATATACCGTCAGAATCGTTGACGCCACTGCGGCAGAACCACAGGCTAAAAAACCCTGATCCTGGCGCCTCCCATCGGGGAGGCGCTTTCCCCTCTTTGTGAACGGGTAATGCCCCACGCTTCATTTGCTGAAATATCCACCGTGCATCATCTTCTATAGTTGGCTATGATGTTGCGCTCATTTTTGATGGGTGTAACAGGTGTTAACAAAGGAGGATCTGCCCGTGGCCGATAGCAATCTGTGGCATGAAACGCTGCACGACCATTTTGGTCAGTATTTCAGCGTTGATAACGTTCTGTATCATGAGAAAACCGATCATCAGGATTTAATTATTTTCGAAAACGCAGCCTTTGGCCGCGTGATGGCGCTGGACGGCGTGGTACAAACCACCGAACGTGATGAGTTTATCTACCATGAAATGATGACCCATGTTCCTCTGATGGCCCACGGCCAGGCGAAACATGTGTTAATTATCGGCGGCGGCGATGGCGCCATGCTGCGCGAAGTCTCCCGTCACCGCAGCGTCGAAACCATCACCATGGTAGAAATTGACGCTGGCGTGGTTTCATTCTGTCGCCAGTACCTCCCCAACCATAACGCGGGTGCGTACGACGACCCGCGCTTTACCCTGGTGATTGACGATGGCGTCAATTTTGTTAACCAGACGGCGCAAACGTTTGACGTCATTATCTCCGACTGCACCGATCCTATCGGTCCCGGCGAGAGCCTGTTTACTTCCGCCTTCTATGAAGGCTGCAAGCGCTGCCTCAACCCAGGCGGGATCTTCGTCGCTCAGAACGGAGTCAGCTTCCTGCAACAGGATGAGGCCGTCGATAGCCATCGCAAGCTCAGCCATTACTTTAGCGACGTAAGCTTCTATCAGGCGGCGATTCCCACCTACTACGGCGGCATCATGACCTTCGCATGGGCCACGGACAACGAAGCGCTGCGCCATCTTTCCAGTGAAATCATCCAGGCCCGTTTTCACAAGTCGAACCTGAAGTGCCGTTATTACAATCCGGCCATTCACGCGGCGGCATTTGCTTTACCGCAGTATTTACTGGATGCGCTATCCACCGTTAAGTAAGGAGGTGATCTAAATTGAAAAAATTGAAGCTGCACGGCTTTAACAATCTGACCAAAAGCCTGAGTTTTTGCATTTACGATATCTGCTACGCAAAAACGGCAGAGGAGCGCGATGGCTACATCGCCTATATTGACGAACTCTACAACGCCAACCGCCTGACGGAAATTTTGTCAGAGACCTGTTCGATTATCGGCGCCAATATTCTTAACATTGCCCGCCAGGATTATGAACCGCAGGGCGCCAGCGTGACGATCCTGGTCAGCGAAGAGCCTGTCGATCCGCAGCTTATCGATCAGACAGAACACCCGGGTCCGCTACCGGAAACCGTGGTGGCGCATCTCGATAAAAGCCATATCTGCGTTCACACCTATCCGGAAAGCCATCCTGAAGGCGGACTGTGCACCTTCCGCGCCGATATTGAAGTCTCAACCTGCGGGGTCATTTCACCGCTGAAGGCCCTGAACTATCTGATTCACCAGCTAGAATCCGATATCGTCACGATTGATTATCGCGTTCGCGGTTTTACCCGCGATGTGAACGGCATGAAGCACTTCATCGATCATGAAATTAACTCCATTCAGAACTTCATGTCCGAGGATATTAAGTCTTTGTATGACATGGTGGACGTGAACGTTTATCAGGAAAATATTTTCCATACCAAGATGTTGCTTAAGGAGTTCGACCTTAAGCACTATATGTTCCACACGAAGCCAGAAGATTTGAGCGAAGAGGAGCGTAAGGTGATTACCGACCTGCTCTGGAAAGAGATGCGCGAAATCTACTACGGACGCAATATCCCGAGCGTGTAACACCGTATCGGCTGGCGGTATCCTTAACGTTCAGGCTGTACCAGCGTAAGGGCAACGGACTGCGCTTTCAGCTCAGCCTGAACGGGAAGAGGCAACCCCCCATCGGTAATAATGTCAGTGAAGCGGCTCAGCGGAGCGACGTTGAACAGCGAGTGGGCGCCATATTTGCTGCTGTCGGCCAGTAAGATCTTACGCTGGGCGTTGGCAATGATCTCCTGCTTCAGCCCCGCTTTTTCTTCCGTCGGCGTCGTCACGCCCTTTTCCACGCTCCAGCTGTTACAGCTCATAAAAGCGATATCGGGATAGACGCTACGTAACATCTTACGACCAAACTCGCCGATACAGGACTGGCTGCTGTCATCAATGCGACCACCGACGATGGTCACTTCTATCTGGCGGAACTCGGATAAAAACAGAGCGATATGCAGATCGACTGTGATCACCCTGAGCGGAAGATGGGTCAGGCATTTTGCCAGCTCCAGCATGGTGGTGCCGGCATCCAGTACCACCGCGTCGCCCGCCTGCACCATCGAGGCGGCAAAACGCGCAATCGCCCGTTTTTCCGCAGGCGATCGTAGCTGCTTTTCATTGGTGGTAGGCTGAGAAGGCTCAAAGCGCCGCAGGGCAACACCGCCGTGGCTGCGGCTGATCACGCCCTGCTCATCCAGTTTGATCAGATCGCGTCGTATCGTTGCAGGCGATGCTTCTACCGCATCCACCAGCTGTTCCACGGTCACCAGCGTATGATTTTTCAAATACGCCACAATCTTATCCAGACGGTGTTGTCCTTTCATAACAGGAAATTACGCCAGTTGCATTGCCAGTTTAATCGATACGGCCATGCTCTCAGATTTTGCTTTTCCCGTCCAGGCTATATCAAACGCGGTGCCGTGATCGGCAGAGGTGCGGATGAACGGCAGACCCGCGGTGATATTCACCCCATCGTAGAAGCCAAGCAGTTTGAGCGGAATATGTCCCTGATCGTGGTACATCGCCACCACCATGTCATATTGCCCCTCGTACGCCTGTAGAAACACGGTGTCCGGCGGGCAGGGCCCGTAAACATCGATTCCCTTCGCTTTCATGTTTTCAATGGCCGGCGACACAATGCGTATTTCTTCATCGCCAAACAGACCGTTTTCGCCCGCATGGGGATTGACCCCGGCAACGGCAATGCGCGGCTGGGTGAAGCCTACGCGTTTCAGGAAGCGATCCGCGATGCAGATGACCGTCTCCACGCGCTGGCCATTAAGCGTATCGAGGAACTTACGCAACGCAATGTGGGTCGAGACATGAATGACCTTCAGCTTGTCGGTGTAGAGCACCATGGCGTAATCGCGGCTTTCAGTCAGCGTCGCCAGCAGCTCGGTATGACCAGGATAATTGTGCCCGGCCAGATGAAGCGCTTCTTTATTGAGCGGTGCGGTCGCGATGGCGTGTACGTCGCCTTTCATCGCCAGCGCCGTCGCCCGCTTCACGCAGCGGTAGGCCAGATCGCCCGCCTGGGCCTGCACTTTACCCGGCTCCAGCGCGTCCGGCTGGGCCAGCGGCTCGTCGATGACATGAATCACGCCTGGAGCAAATCGCGCCTCCGCGACCTCGGCGATCGCGCGAAAGGTGACGCCTTCCGCCAGCCCTTTGTCCTGCAGACGTTTCAGGGTTTTCAGACACCCGACCACCACCAGCGGCGCGCCGTTGAGCTCGTCTTCACAAAGCGCTTTGACAATAATTTCCGGACCGATGCCCGCCGGGTCGCCCATCGTAATCGCAATTGTTTTAGTTACCACTGTACATCTCCTCAATAAAATAAAGCGCATCACAAAGGGTGCTGTCTGAACCGAATCCGCCGGCTTTAGTGATAACCGGCAGATCGTCGATTTCACTGTTAACGAACGTCCCGCAGGGAATACAGGGCGCCACCTCACTCTGAATGCGATAGCCTTCTGCCCCGAGCGCGGCGGCGACCGCGGTGGCGATATCTCCTCCGGTCAGGAACAGCCCGCCAATACGAGCCTGTTCGATAATGCGCAGCGTGATCATTCCGAGGCGTTCGCTAAGCATCTCACCGAGCTTCTGGCGGCTTACGCCAGCCTGAGCGCACAGGCCGTCGATCATCTGCCGATCGTCCGCACTCCGGCTGGTACGTAAAATGGTGTGCTGCTGGCGACTGAGCAGCGCACAGGCCTGTTCAACCGCCGCGGCCATTTCCTGCTCGTACTGCGCCGAGGCCAGCCGCGAGGCGTCAATATCCGCGACGCTGGCGCGCGCCTGGCAGAGCGCTTTTTCAACCTGCCGCCGCGTGGCCTCGCTCATCGATCCGGCCACCACCAGTACCGGTAGCTCCTGCTTTTCCTGCATGAAGGTGCTGACCGGTAGCGCGTTCGCCAGCCCGGCAGCGCCCACCAACAGCGGCATCTCTTTTTGTTCACAAATAGCCTGGGCAATCAGCAACAGATCGCGATCTTCCACGGCATCCACCACCACCATGCACTCCCCCTCGGCGGAAAAAGCCGTCAACAGGGCGCTCAATTGCCCCCGACGAACGTCTTCGAGCGACACTTCATGAACCGGGATATCGCTTTGCAGGGCGATCAACGTCGCAATGCGTGAGGAGATAATGGGCGTTTTCGGATCGCTGGCGAATTCGGTTTCCAGCAGTGGCGTACCGTTGACCAGGCATAATCCGTCGCGGGTGGTGCGCCCGGCTGCGGGGATAGCCGCCGCAATTACGGCCAGCTTCCGGTTTGCAGCACGCATTGCCGCCGTCACTTCAGCCCCCATGTTGCCGCGGAAAGTAGAGTCGATTTTCTTGTAAACCAGCGGACGCGCATCACCATCGCACCACGGCGCTAACGCCTGCGCTACCGCTTTCCCGGCCTCAGCTGCAGGCATCGCGCGGCTTTCGGTGTTGATCACCAGCACATCAGCGCGACGCGAAGGTTTTTGATCCGGCGTTAGCATCACTTCCGTGCGCGCCCCCTTCTTTGCCAGCTGCACGCCGGTATCGTTAGAACCCGTAAAGTCGTCGGCGATAACGATCATTTTCATGCTTTTTTCTCCTCTGCAACCTGACGCGCTTGCTTCTTAGCCACCCATGAGGTGAGGACCGGCGTCAGAATCGCGGTGGTGATCACCGATGCGGCAATCAGCGGCGCGGCCGCGGCGGCAACCTCTGCCAGAGAGGGATCGGCCTGGGCAATCGCCAGCGGCGTCGCCACGGCGTTTCCGGCGGTACTGGACGCCGCCGCGCCGGCAATCCCGGTTCCGCCCACCAGACGGTCGGCACGAATGTTAAAGAAACCGCCGATAAAGGTCGTCAGCACGCCGAGCAGAATGCCCGCCAGACCGCCCTGTAGCAGCATTTCAAGGTTGATCCCTGCGCCCAGCGCAAAAGCGAAGAACGGAATCAATAGCGGGCCGCCTTTGGTCAGGAAGTCGCGCATGTTGGGATCGAGGTTACCCAGGATCATTCCCACCACCAGCGGCACCAGCACGGCGACCAGCGCCATAATGGGAATGTTGGCCATCCCCGCCGCGCCCAGCGCGATCATCGTAAAGAATGGCCCGTCATTCAGTGACAGGATGGAGATCGCTCCCACATCACGCTCGTTACCAAACTCGCCAACCAGCGCGGCGTAAAGCCCGCCATTCGAGTTACTCATCGCGGCGATGATCGCCACGCCGCTTAAGCCGAAGATCCCTTCAGCGCCAAAGAGCTGTTCCACGCCGAGGCCAATCGCAATGGCGATCAGGAGTTTGGTCAGCGTAATGGTACCGCCCTGCAACAGCGCCTGTGGCGCTGCCTTGACGCTAATTCCCGCCCCCATACAGAGCAGGAAGGCGCCAATCAGCGGCGCTGCGCCGTTTTTAAACAGCGCGGTGGTGAACCCGCCGATCTCAAGCGCTTGCGGGGCAAAGGTATTGATAATGGCGCCGATCACCAGTGGCACAACCATCATGCCGCCAGGTACACGTTCTATAGCCTTTTTGATGTTCATGGTCTTCCCGCCTGTTGTTATGCTGTGATTAAATAAAATCATAAAGATTATATTCAATCAAATAAACTTCACAAACGCGCCAGATCACAGTTTTAAAATGATTGATAAAAATCAAACCAGGCCATTAAGGCTAAAAAAAAGCCGGACATAACTGTCCGGCCGTGGAAATGATTAACGTTGCTCAGGATTGACCTACAAATTTTCGATAGGCGTTGACGACCTGAAGAAAGTCTTCCACGCCGCATAGCGAGAGGCTTTCTTCGTCATAGTAGCTCATCCCCTCTTCTATCTCATCGCCGGAAAAATCCAGTTGGTTAGCGCGGATCATCACTTCTTCGCCGTCCAGCCATAGCGTGTATTCATGGCCGACGCGTTGCCAGGAACGTTCACTGCCTTTAACGGTGCGCGCGGCCTGCTCGACTTCGTCCAGCAGGGCAAGGTTATCTTTAACCTCTTCGTTGAACCAGTGGCCGATCGCCTCATGATCCATCGACATTCGCACCTTTACCACTCCGGTAATATCGCGCAGAAATTCGTAATCCATAGTCTTTTCCTCTGCAAGGGCAGTGCGTCACCGCTGCACTGTACCCATACAGTCATTATCGCAGCAGTGGAAGAGAAAAAAAGCGTGGTAGACGGAGGGACGGGAAATAAAAATGCCCGGTGACGCAAAGTTCACCGGGCATTGGCGGGATTATGTACAGCGCTGAGTTAGCGCATTACACCGCGGTCTGGAAAATAACCCCGTCGGCCTTCTCGGTGTACTGACCCAGCTGATCGAAGTTCAGATAGCGATAGGTATCCGCTGCGGTTTTATCCACCTGAGCAACATAGGTCTGATACTCTTCCGGCGTCGGCAGTTTACCGATAAGCGCGGCCACGGCCGCCAGCTCCGCAGAGGCCAGGAAGACGTTAGCGCCGGTACCTAAACGGTTCGGGAAGTTACGGGTTGAGGTAGAGACCACCGTCGCACCGTCGGCAACGCGCGCCTGGTTACCCATACACAGGGAACAGCCAGGGATTTCAATACGCGCACCGCTCTTACCAAACACGCTGTAGTAGCCCTCTTCAGTCAGCTGCGCGGCGTCCATACGGGTTGGCGGCGCCACCCACAGACGAGTCGGCAGCTGGCCTTTGTGGTTGTCCAGCAGCTTACCGGCCGCGCGGAAGTGGCCGATGTTGGTCATGCAGGAACCGATAAACACTTCATCGATCTTCTCGCCCTGCACGTCGGACAGCAAACGCGCATCGTCCGGATCGTTCGGCGCGCAGAGGATGGGCTCTTTGATATCGGCCAGATCGATATCGATCACCGCCGCATATTCCGCATCCGCGTCGCCTTCCAGCAGCTGCGGATCCGCCAGCCATTTTTCCATGCCCTGAACGCGACGCTCCAGCGTACGACGATCGCCGTAACCTTCGGCGATCATCCACTTCAGCAGGACGATGTTGGAGGTCAGATACTCAACGATCGGCTCTTTGTTCAGCTTAATGGTACAGCCCGCAGCGGAACGCTCGGCGGAGGCATCGGTCAGCTCAAACGCCTGCTCAACTTTCAGATCCGGCAGACCTTCAATTTCCAGAATGCGGCCGGAGAAGATGTTTTTCTTACCTTTCTTCTCCACGGTCAGCAGACCCTGTTTGATCGCATACAGCGGGATGGCGTGTACCAGATCGCGCAGGGTGATGCCCGGCTGCATTTTGCCTTTAAAACGTACCAGTACCGATTCCGGCATATCCAGCGGCATGACGCCAGTTGCGGCGGCAAACGCCACCAGGCCTGAGCCTGCCGGGAAGGAGATACCGATCGGGAAACGGGTATGCGAATCACCGCCGGTACCCACGGTATCAGGCAGCAGCATACGGTTCAGCCAGGAGTGGATAACGCCATCGCCCGGACGCAGCGATACGCCGCCGCGGTTCATGATGAAGTCCGGCAGCGTGTGGTGCGTGGTGACGTCCACCGGCTTCGGATAGGCGGCGGTATGGCAGAAGGACTGCATCACGAGGTCGGAAGAGAAGCCCAGGCACGCCAGGTCTTTCAGCTCATCACGGGTCATCGGGCCGGTGGTGTCCTGAGAGCCTACGGAGGTCATCTTCGGTTCGCAGTAAGCGCCCGGACGAACCCCGGCCACGCCGCAGGCGCGACCCACCATTTTCTGCGCCAGAGAGTATCCGCGGCTGCTTTCCGCCACGTCTTTCGCCTGACGGAACACATCGCTGTGCGGCAGGCCCAGCGCTTCACGCGCTTTGGTGGTCAGGCCACGACCGATGATTAGCGGGATACGGCCGCCGGCGCGCACTTCGTCGATCAGCACGTCGGTTTTCAGCTCGAAGGTCGCCAGCAGTTCGCCGGTTTCGTGGTTACGGACTTCACCTTTGAACGGATAAACGTCGATCACGTCGCCCATGTTCAGGTTGTTTACGTCCACTTCAATCGGCAGCGCGCCGGCATCTTCCATGGTATTAAAGAAGATAGGCGCAATTTTGCCGCCGAGAACCAGACCGCCGCCGCGCTTGTTCGGCACGTTCGGAATATCGTCGCCCATAAACCACAGCACCGAGTTGGTGGCGGATTTACGCGATGAGCCGGTACCCACGACATCGCCGACGTACGCCAGCGGGAAACCTTTTTGCTGCAGTGCTTCAATTTGTTTAATCGGGCCAACGGCGCCGGGCTGATCCGGGTCGATGCCTTCGCGGGCGTTTTTCAGCATTGCCAGCGCGTGCAGCGGAATGTCCGGGCGGGACCAGGCGTCAGGGGCCGGAGACAGGTCATCGGTGTTGGTTTCGCCGGTGACTTTAAAAACGGTCACGGTGATTTTGTCAGCCAGTTGAGGACGGCTCAGGAACCACTCAGCGTCGGCCCAGGATTGCATAACCTGTTTGGCGTAGGCATTGCCCGCCTTGGCTTTCTCTTCTACATCGTAGAAGTTGTCGAACATCAGCAGGGTGTGGGACAGCGCTTTCGCGGCGATCGGCGCCAGTTTTGCGTCGTCCAGCGCGTCAATCAGGGGATGGATGTTGTAACCGCCCTGCATGGTGCCCAGCAGTTCGACAGCTTTTTCACGGGTAACCAGTGGAGAAGTCGCTTCGCCTTTGGCGATCGCGGCAAGGAATCCGGCTTTAACATAGGCGGCTTCGTCGACGCCCGGCGGTACGCGGTTAATTAACAGGTCTAACAAGAATTCTTCTTCACCCGCTGGCGGGTTTTTCAGCAGTTCTACCAGCGCGGCCATTTGGGTTGCATCTAAGGGTTTCGGTACAATCCCCTCGGCGGCACGCTCAGCTACGTGCTTACGGTATTCTTCTAGCACGACGGTTCTCCTCGCTCTCATTGTAAAATGCGGTAGGCGATTCTCTTCACGCTCCTGTGAGACAGCAGTTTGTAGGGTAAATGCCCGATACCGCGTCGGCAGCATAGCAGGATTTTGGCGGGGTGTTAATCTGTTTACAAAAAAGCAACATTAAAAATTAGCTGAATCGTTAAGGGCAGAATAATGCAGGTTTTCTGTCAATTTAGCGGTATATAAAATTAATTCTGTTACACATAATTGAGCAAAATCCCAACTAAAATCAAAAACGCAAATACGCGCTCTCTATACTCAGGCAATCCCCCGCTTTTCGACAATACTCTGTCAAAACGGGCCAATTATTGTGCCGGGAGTTCTCATGACACTGCCTTTCAAACCCCATCTGCTCGCGCTGCTCTGTAGCGCCGGGCTATTAGCCGCCGCGGGTACGCTCTACGTCAAAAGCCGGGAGCCGCAAACGGTTCCCGAGCCCCCCGCCGTTGCGCAAACGGCGCAGGCAACCGCCGCCGCCCAGCCGGTGACCACGACCTATACACCCGCGCAGATAGACCAGTGGGTCGCGCCAATCGCGCTCTATCCGGACAATCTGCTGTCGCAGGTGCTGATGGCTTCGACCTACCCGAGTAACGTTGTCCAGGCGGTAGAGTGGTCGCAGGATAACCCCACAATGAAGGGCGACGCGGCGGTGCAAGCGGTGGCAAATCAGCCCTGGGATCCCAGCGTAAAATCGCTGGTCGCCTTCCCTTCCCTGCTCGCGTTAATGGGAGAAAATGCGCCGTGGGTGGAAAACCTGGGTAACGCATTTCTCGCCCAGCCGCAGGACGTCATGGATTCGGTGCAGCGCTTACGCGCCATCGCCCAGCAGACCGGAACGTTAAAATCCACGCCGCAGCAGAAAGTCATCACCGCCACCCGCTCCGCGGCACCGGCACCGGCTCCGGCAACGTCCACGGCCACCGCTTCCCGCAGCAGCAGCGCCGTGACATCCTCCGCCCCGGCGCAGGTGATTAAAATCGAATCCACCAATCCAAATGTGGTGTACGTGCCGGCCTATAACCCTTCAGTTGTTTACGGCGCCTGGCCTGACACCGCCTATCCGCCGGTCTACCTGCCGCCGCCTCCGGGGGAGCAGTTTACCGACAGCTTCGTCAAGGGGTTTGGCTATAGCCTCGGCGTCGCCACAACCTACGCTCTGTTCAGCAGCATCGACTGGGATGATGACGATCATCACCACCATGACGATGACGATCACCATCACGATGATGATCATCACGGCGGCTACGCGCACAACGGCGATAACATCAACATCAACGTCAATAATTTCAACCATATTACCGGGCAGAACCTGCCGGGAAACCACGCCAGCTGGCAGCATAATCCGGCCTACCGCGGCAATATTCCCTATCCGAACAATACGATTGCGCAGCATTACCATCAGACCAATGTTCCCGGCGGGCTTAGCGCGACCCAACATCAGCCCGCCGATCGCAACGCGCAGCGTCAGGCGGCCATGACGCAGCTACAGCAGCGTACCGGGCCTGCGGATAACGCGCTTAATCACGCGCCTTCCCGCGATGCCCAGCGCCAGGCCGCGTCGCAGCAGCTCCATCAGGTGACCCAGCGCAATAACTATCGCGGCTATGACGCCACGCCGGCGGTAAAAAATAGCGCCGTACAACAGCAGCATCGGGAAGCGGTCAAAACGCAAATTCAGCATCCGACGGCGCAGCAGCAACAGCGCCGTGAACAGTTCCGGGCCGCAACGCCCGAACAACGTCAGCAGAAGCTGAATAATCTGCACGCCAACGCCCTGAGCGGTAACGATATCCGCTCTCCCTCCTGGCAGTCTCAGCAGGAGCGCGGCCTGCAGAGCCGCCATATCTCGGGTTTAAGCAGCGAGCAGCGCAGCGCGGCCAGAGAACATCTTTCCGAACACCGTGAACTGCGCCGCCGCTGAGGATAATCAGATGAAAAAATTTTTAAAAATGACGCTGCTGGCGCTGGCCATGACGCCCGCCATGGCGCTGGCTCAGCAGCAGTTTTCCTCTCCGGAACAGGCCGCAAGCGCGCTGGCTGCGGCAATCGGCAGGCATGATGAATCTGCCCTCAACGGGCTGCTCGGCGATAGCTGGCAGCAATTTTTACCGCCGGAGGGCATCGACCCTGACGCCGTCGCTCGCTTTCAGCGCGACTGGAAAGTCAGCCATCGTATCGTTCAGCAGCAGAATAGCGCCTGGCTGGAGGTGGGACAGGAAGCATGGCGGCTACCGATCCCCATCATTAAGGATAAGAGCGGCTGGCGTTTTGATATGGCCGCTGCTGAAGATGAGATCCTGACTCGCGCGATTGGCCGCAATGAGCTGTCAGCCATTCAGGCGATGCACGCTTACGTTGATGCCCAGCAGGATTTTTATCGGCTAAACCACACCTGGGCGCAGAGGATTATCAGCAGCGATGGCAAGAAAGACGGCCTCTACTGGCCTGCCGCTCCCGGCGAAGCGCCCAGCCCGCTTGGGCCCGCGTTTAGCCCCGCCGAACCGGGAGAAGGCTATCACGGCTACCGTTTTCGCATCATTCAAGATGGCGAGGGTCAGGGCTTCGCCCTGCTGGCGTGGCCTGTGGAATGGGGAAAAACCGGCATCATGAGCTTTATGGTCAACCAGAATGATGAGGTTTATCAGGCTAATTTAGGGGATGAGACGCAGAGCAAAGCGCGCGCCATTTCGCAGTTTTCGCCGGATTCAGCCTGGCAGGCCATCAATCAATAGAAAAAAAGCCCGGCGTGCGATAACGCCGCCGGGCCATATCTGTGTGCTGATTTAGCCCTGATGGGGCATCAGAGACGGGTCACCCGCAAAAGCCGGTTTAGTGCTGGTCAACGCCGCTTCATCAGAGCTGATGCTGCCGGAATTCGCCGCCCATACCCCTTCGCTGGTCTTTGTTATCTGCTGATGCTGCATATTCAAATCCTGGCCCATCGCCGCAATATGGGTGCTTTCGGTCCCGCCGCTGTTATCAGCCCAGGGAATAGCGGCATCGGCCGCGCAGGCCATACCCGAGACCAGCGTTGCTGCCAGCAGCGTCGTCGTTAAAACTTTTTTCATCACACACCTCACATATAGTTAACTACCTATAAGTTTACTGAGTAACTATTTTTCAAGTATTAATAAGATATGCAATTTTATTAACGGCGACACAGTTCTAAACATCACCGATAAAAAAAGCGGCTCACTGAGCCGCTTTTTGGATTTTGCCTGAAAGAAAAATTTACTTTTTCTTCGCTTTCGCGTTTGGCAGGTCGGTGATGCTGCCTTCGAAGACTTCTGCTGCCAGGCCAACGGACTCGTGCAGAGTCGGGTGAGCGTGGATGGTCAGCGCGATGTCTTCAGCGTCACAGCCCATTTCGATCGCCAGACCGATTTCACCCAGCAGCTCGCCGCCGTTGGTGCCGACAATCGCCCCGCCGATAACGCGGTGAGATTCTTTGTCGAAAATCAGTTTGGTCATACCGTCAGCGCAGTCGGAAGCGATGGCGCGGCCAGAAGCAGCCCACGGGAAGGTGGCGGTTTCGTAGCTGATGCCTTTCTCTTTCGCTTCTTTCTCAGTCAGACCAACCCACGCAACTTCCGGCTCGGTATAGGCGATGGACGGGATAACTTTCGGGTCGAAGTAGTGCTTCATGCCGGCGATAACTTCGGCAGCAACGTGGCCTTCGTGAACGCCTTTGTGCGCCAGCATCGGCTGACCGACGATATCGCCGATAGCGAAGATGTGCGGCACGTTGGTACGCAGCTGTTTATCAACGCGGATAAAGCCACGCTCGTCAACTTCAACGCCTGCTTTACCGGCATCGAGGTTTTTACCGTTCGGCACGCGGCCAATAGCTACCAGCACGGCGTCGTAACGCTGCGCTTCAGCCGGGGCTTTTTTGCCTTCCATGGAAACGTAGATACCGTCTTCTTTCGCTTCAACGGCGGTCACTTTGGTTTCCAGCATCAGGTTGAATTTCTTACTGATGCGCTTGGTGAAGACTTTCACCACGTCTTTATCGGCAGCCGGGATAACCTGGTCGAACATTTCAACCACGTCAATCTCTGAACCCAGCGCATGGTATACGGTACCCATTTCCAGACCGATGATACCGCCGCCCATAACCAGCAGGCGTTTTGGTACGGTTTTCAGCTCCAGCGCATCGGTGGAGTCCCATACGCGCGGATCTTCATGCGGAATGAACGGCAGTTCGATCGGACGGGAGCCCGCCGCGATGATAGCGTTGTCGAAGTTGATGACGGTTTTACCGTTTTCGCCTTCCACTTCCAGGGTGTTAGCGCCGGTAAATTTACCCAGACCGTTAACCACCTTCACTTTACGCCCTTTGGCCATGCCAGCCAGACCGCCGGTCAGCTGAGTGATGACTTTTTCTTTCCAGGTGCGAATCTTGTCAATGTCAGTTTTCGGTTCACCGAAAACGATGCCGTGTTCGGCCAGCGCTTTCGCTTCTTCGATAACTTTAGCAACGTGCAGCAGTGCTTTAGAAGGGATACAGCCGACGTTCAGGCAAACACCGCCGAGGGTGCTGTAACGTTCTACGATGACGGTTTCCAGACCTAAATCAGCGCAACGGAAGGCAGCAGAATAACCTGCGGGGCCTGCCCCAAGTACCACGACCTGAGTTTTGATTTCAGTACTCATCATGACCTCTGTTATTTGTATCCGGCGGGTCTGACGCTATTGTTTTTACGCCCATGTCCACCGGGACGTTCTATCCGCAAGCATTTTACAAAATTGTTAACAATTTTGAAACAACAAACGGCAAACGATTTTGTCCTTTATTGCTGGTAACTTCAAAACGCAGAAGAGATTACCAGAAAAAAGCCGGCCGTCAGGCCGGCTTTTTGCTTACATCACCAGGCGGCGAATGTCGCTCAGCATATTGTTGATGATGGTGATAAAGCGCGCACCATCAGCACCGTCGATCACGCGGTGGTCGAAGGACAGAGAGATCGGCATCATCAGACGCGGCACGAACTCTTTGCCATTCCATACCGGCTCCATCGCGGACTTGGACACGCCGAGGATAGCCACTTCCGGCGCGTTCACAATCGGTGCGAAGTGGGTGGTACCCAGGCCGCCGATGCTGGAGATAGTGAAGCAACCGCCCTGCATTTCGCCAGCGGTCAGCTTACCATCACGCGCTTTCTTGGAAATCACGGTCAGTTCACGAGACAGCTCGGTAATGCTCTTCTTGTTCACGTCTTTGAAGACCGGAACAACCAGACCATTCGGGGTATCAACCGCCACACCGATATTGATGTATTTCTTCAGCGTCAGACGCTGTGCATCTTCAGATAGGGAGCTGTTGAAGCGCGGCATCTGCTCAAGCGCCGCGGCAACGGCTTTCATGATGAAGACCACCGGAGTGAATTTCACGTCCAGCTTACGCTTCTCAGCTTCGGCGTTCTGCTGTTTACGGAACGCTTCCAGATCGGTGATATCGGTTTTGTCGAAGTGCGTAACGTGCGGGATCATCACCCAGTTACGGCTCAGGTTAGCACCAGAGATCTTCTGGATACGGCCCAGTTCAACTTCTTCCACTTCACCAAACTTGCTGAAGTCCACTTTCGGCCACGGCAGCATGCCCGGGATACCGCCACCGGTAGCAGCAGGCGCGGCTTCAGCGCGTTTAACCGCTTCTTTCACGTAGGCCTGAACGTCTTCGCGCAGGATACGGCCTTTACGACCAGTTCCTTTCACTTTCGCCAGGTTTACACCGAACTCGCGCGCCAGGCGACGAATCAGCGGGGTGGCGTGAACGTAAGCGTCGTTTTCAGCGAACTCAGATTTGCCTTCTGCTTTTGCAGCAGGTGCAGCTGGTTTAGCAGCCTGAGCCGGTGCAGCAGCTGGTGCTGGAGCAGCCGCGGCAGCCGGAGCTGGGGCAGGCGCTGCGCCTTCCACTTCGAAGACCATAATCAGGGAGCCGGTGGACACTTTGTCACCGGTGCTGATTTTGATCTCTTTCACGGTACCCGCGAACGGCGCCGGCACTTCCATGGAAGCTTTGTCGCCTTCAACGGTGATCAGTGACTGTTCAGCGGCAATTTTATCGCCCACTTTCACCATCACTTCAGTCACTTCAACTTCATCGCCGCCGATATCCGGCACGTGAACTTCTTTAGAACCTGAAGCTGCCGGTGCAGCAGCAGCCGGAGCGGCTTCCGCTTTCGCCGGCGCCGCGGCAGGCGCTGCGCCCGCCACTTCGAAGATCATGATCAGGGAACCCGTGGACACTTTGTCGCCGGTGTTAATCTTGATCTCTTTCACGGTACCGGCGAACGGCGCCGGCACTTCCATAGAGGCTTTATCGCCTTCTACGGTGATCAGGGATTGTTCAGCGGCGATGGTGTCGCCCACTTTTACCATGATTTCCGTGACTTCAACTTCATCACCGCCGATATCCGGTACATGAACTTCTTTCGCGCTGGCGGCTGCCGGTGCTGCGGCGGCCGGAGCGGCTTCTTTCTTCTCTTCCTGCGCAGGTGCAGCGGCTGCTGCACCATCGGCGGAATCGAAAATCATGATCAGTTTACCGGTCTCGGTTTTGTCGCCGACGGAGACTTTGATCTCTTTAACGACGCCAGCCTGCGGAGACGGGACTTCCATAGAGGCTTTGTCGCCTTCTACGGTGATCAGCGACTGTTCAGCTTCAACTTTGTCGCCCACTTTGACCAGAATCTCGGTGATTTCAACTTCATCAGCCCCGATGTCCGGTACTTTGATTTCGATAGCCATTATTCTTTTACCTCTTACGCCAGACGCGGGTTAACTTTATCTGCATCGATGTTGAATTTAGTGATGGCTTCCGCAACCACTTTCTTATCGATTTCGCCACGTTTAGCCAGTTCGCCCAGCGCTGCTACCACCACGTAGGAAGCGTCAACTTCGAAGTGGTGACGCAGGTTTTCACGGCTGTCAGAGCGACCGAAGCCGTCGGTACCCAGTACGCGGTAATCATCGGCCGGTACGTAAGTACGAACCTGCTCAGCGAACAGTTTCATATAGTCAGTAGATGCGACTGCCGGAGCGTCGTTCATCACCTGAGCGATGTACGGAACGCGCGGCGTTTCCAGCGGATGCAGCATGTTCCAGCGTTCACAATCCTGGCCATCGCGCGCCAGTTCGGTGAAGGAGGTGACGCTATAAACGTCAGAGCCTACGCCGTAGTCTTTGGCCAGGATCTGCGCTGCTTCACGGACGTGACGCAGGATAGAACCGGAGCCCAGCAGCTGAACTTTACCTTTGCTACCTTCAACGGTTTCGAGTTTGTAGATACCTTTACGGATACCTTCCTCGGCGCCTGCTGGCATTGCCGGCATGTGGTAGTTTTCGTTCAGCGTGGTGATGTAGTAGTAAACGTTCTCTTGTTTCTCACCGTACATACGCTCCAGACCATCGTGCATGATGACCGCAACTTCGTACGCGTAAGACGGATCGTAAGAGATACAGTTCGGGATAGTCAGAGACTGAATGTGGCTGTGGCCATCTTCGTGCTGCAGACCTTCGCCGTTCAGCGTGGTACGACCGGAAGTCCCGCCGATCAGGAAGCCGCGAGCCTGCTGGTCGCCGGCCTGCCAGCAAAGGTCACCGATACGCTGGAACCCGAACATGGAGTAGTAGATGTAGAACGGGATCATCGGCAGGTTGTTGGTGCTGTAGGAGGTCGCAGCAGCCAGCCAGGATGCACCGGCACCCAGTTCGTTGATACCTTCCTGCAGAATCTGGCCTTTCTCGTCTTCTTTGTAGTAAGCAACCTGCTCACGGTCCTGCGGAGTGTACTGCTGACCGTTCGGGCTGTAGATACCAATCTGACGGAACAGGCCTTCCATACCAAAGGTACGCGCTTCATCGGCGATGATCGGCACGAGGCGGTCTTTGATGGATTTGTTCTTCAGCATCACGTTCAGGGCACGAACGAACGCGATAGTGGTAGAGATCTCTTTATTCTGCTCTTCCAGCAGCGGCCCGAAATCTTCCAGGGTCGGCAGCTCCAGCTTCTCATCGAAGTTTGGCTGACGGCTCGGCAGATAGCCGTGCAGTTTCTGACGCTGGGCGTGCAGATAGGTGTGCTCTTCAGAACCTTCCGGGAAGGTCACGTACGGCAGTTTTTCGATATCAGCATCGGCAACCGGCACGTTGAAACGATCGCGGACGTAGCGAACGCCGTCCATGTTCATTTTCTTAACCTGGTGAGCGATGTTTTTACCTTCAGCGGTGTCACCCATGCCGTAACCTTTAATGGTATGGGCGAGGATTACGGTGGCTTTGCCTTTGGTTTCCTGTGCTTTTTTCAGCGCAGCGTAGACTTTCTTCGGATCGTGACCGCCGCGGTTCAGGGCCCAGATCTGCTCGTCAGTCCAGTCGGCAACCAGCGCTGCGGTTTCCGGATATTTACCGAAGAAGTGCTCACGCACGTAAGCGCCGTCTTTGGATTTGAAGGTCTGGTAGTCACCGTCAACGGTCTCTTCCATCAGCTGGATCAGTTTACCGCTGGTATCTTTACGCAGCAGCTCATCCCAGCGTCCGCCCCAGATAACCTTGATAACGTTCCAGCCAGCACCGCCAAAGATGCCTTCCAGTTCGTTAATGATCTTGCCATTACCGGTAACCGGGCCGTCAAGGCGCTGCAGGTTACAGTTGATAACGAAGACCAGGTTGTCCAGCTTCTCACGGGTCGCGATGGTGATCGCGCCTTTGGATTCCGGCTCGTCCATCTCGCCGTCGCCGAGGAAAGCGTAAACGGTTTGTTTGGAAGTGTCTTTCAGGCCGCGGTGTTCCAGATACTTCAGGAACTTAGCCTGATAAATCGCACCGATTGGACCCAGCCCCATAGAGACGGTCGGGAACTGCCAGAATTCCGGCATCAGTTTCGGGTGCGGATAAGAGGACAGACCTTTACCGTGAACTTCCTGACGGAAGTTGTTCATCTGCTCTTCAGTCAGACGACCTTCCAGGAAAGCACGCGCGTAGACGCCCGGAGAGATGTGGCCCTGGAAGTAAACCAGGTCGCCGCCGTCCTGCTCGTTGCGTGCGCGGAAGAAGTGGTTAAAGCACACTTCATAGAAGGTTGCGGAAGACTGGAAGGAAGCCATGTGGCCGCCCAGTTCGAGATCTTTTTTCGATGCGCGCAGAACGGTCATAATCGCGTTCCAGCGGATCGCAGAACGGATACGACGTTCCAGATCCAGATTACCCGGGTATTCCGGCTCATCTTCAACGGCAATAGTGTTCACGTAACCGCCGGTCGATGCGCCAGCAGCCACTTTCACCCCGCCTTTGCGGGCTTCAGAAAGGAGTTGGTCAATAAGATACTGAGCGCGCTCAACACCTTCTTCACGGATGACCGATTCGATCGCCTGTAGCCAGTCGCGAGTTTCGATCGGATCCACGTCATTTGGTAAACGTTCTGACATGGGGGGTATTCCTTATCTATCTAATCGTTGATTAATCTGGAACCTGTCCCATTGAATTCTCGTCAGAGAATGCAATAAGACAGGTTCTGCGTTTAGTTGCCGCGCTCTAAAAATGGCGCTTAAGAACCGGAGTTCTCATCTTTTCGTTGCTGTAAACGACGCAGTGAGCGTTCACGACGGCTCTGCTCACGGCTACGATCCAGCAAAATTTCCTCAATGAACGCCAGGTGACGATGCGACGCTTCACGCGCCTGCTCCGGTTCCCCGGCGATTATCGCCTCAAAAATGCGAGTACGATGATTGCTGACCTGCGGGAGCATCTCCCGACGGGCGTACAACAATTCAAAATTCTGGCGAACGTTCTGGGCCAGCATCGGCTCCATACAGCGTAGTAGATGGAGCAGCACCACATTGTGCGCCGCTTCGGTGACGGCGATTTGATACTGGACGACGGCATCGGATTCGGCGTCGAGATCGCCGGACTGCTGAGCCCGCTCAATGGCCTGATGCAGCTCGCGAATGCGTTCGCGGTCTTCATCATTGCTGCGCAGCGCCGCGTAATAAGCCGCGATGCCTTCAAGCGCGTGACGGGTTTCCAGCAGATCAAATTGGGATTCAGGGTGGTCGGACAGTAGCTCTACCAGCGGGTCGCTGAAGCTCTGCCACAGGCGGCTTTGTACAAACGTTCCGCCCCCCTGGCGACGAAGCAACAAGCCCTTAGCTTCGAGGCGTTGAATAGCCTCACGGAGCGAGGGACGGGAAACGTCGAACTGTTTTGCCAGTTCACGTTCTGGCGGGAGTTTTTCACCGGGGCGCAACGTCCCCTCAAGGATTAAAAACTCCAGCTGCTGCTCTATCACATCGGATAGTTTTGGTTGGCGGATCTTGCTGTAGGCCATATTCCCTGTCTCTGCCATTAGCCCGGAGTCAATTGGTCTTACCAATTCATAGTTCGTATCGCTAAAGTAACAAAGTATTCACCTTCTGTCCATACAGGTTTTGATTGAAATCATTAAACCCGGCACGTTTTAACAACCTTACAGAAATAACATTTCAAAAATGTAACCTTGCACAAATGTTGTGTTTACTCACAAAGAGGTAGTGTTAACGTAATAGAAACGAAAAATTACGCTATCTGAACCGATTCAACGCCTTATGAAGTGAATATAAATTCAATAAATTTGCATGGATGACAAATAATGGGTAGGCACTGGCGCATGGGGGTGGGATTTACAAATGGCGTCTTTTTGCTCGCTTCGTCATCATCCCTTCATAAAGCAGGTGCATTCAGCGGCGCTTATCACTATTCTCCATGATACGAAAGGCCTTTTCATGAATTCCCTCTCCGCCTTGCGTAAAGAAATAAGTACATCTACGGAATTTGATAATTACACAAACACAACAATATGTGCGCTACATCACTCGGGGCAAAACGGGCCGCAGGCTCAGTGAAATTTCGCTGACTATGCTATCAGGCAGGGATGGACAGCGAAGAAGTCACCTGATGGATGACGCGGACAAACATAATAACCATAACCACACACGAGGTTTCATGATGGAAGGTCAACAGCATGGCGATCGGCTAAAGCGCGGCCTTAAAAACCGCCATATTCAGCTTATTGCGCTGGGAGGCGCTATCGGTACCGGTTTGTTTCTGGGTAGCGCATCCGTCATCCAAAACGCGGGTCCCGGTATTATTCTGGGCTACGCAATTGCCGGTTTTATTGCTTTCCTGATTATGCGTCAGCTGGGCGAGATGGTCGTCGAAGAGCCGGTAGCCGGCTCATTTAGTCATTTTGCCTACAAATACTGGGGCGGCTTTGCAGGCTTCGCTTCCGGCTGGAACTACTGGGTGCTTTACGTGCTGGTCGCGATGGCCGAGCTGACCGCGGTCGGGAAATACGTCCAGTTCTGGTGGCCGGAAATTCCTACCTGGGTTTCTGCGGCCGTTTTCTTTATCGCTATCAACGCCATCAACCTGACGAACGTCAAGGTGTTCGGCGAGATGGAGTTCTGGTTCGCGATCATCAAAGTCGTCGCCGTCGTGGCGATGATCCTGTTCGGCGGCTGGCTGCTGTTCAGCGGCAACGGCGGCCCGCAGGCCACCGTACGCAACCTGTGGGAGCAGGGCGGTTTCCTGCCGCACGGCTTCACCGGGCTGGTAATGATGATGGCGATTATTATGTTCTCTTTCGGCGGGCTGGAGCTGGTCGGTATTACCGCAGCCGAAGCGGATAACCCGGAGCAGAGCATTCCGAAGGCCACCAACCAGGTCATCTACCGCATCCTGATTTTCTATGTGGGCTCGCTGGCCGTTCTGCTTTCGCTGCTGCCGTGGAGCCGCGTAACCGCCGATACCAGCCCGTTCGTCCTGATTTTCCACGAACTGGGCGATACCTTCGTCGCGAATGCGCTGAATATTGTGGTATTAACCGCGGCGCTCTCCGTTTACAACAGCTGCGTATACTGCAACAGTCGGATGCTGTTCGGTCTGGCCCAGCAGGGTAACGCGCCAAAAGCGCTGATGAGCGTCGATAAACGCGGCGTGCCGGTTAACACCATCCTCGTCTCCGCGGTGGTCACCGCGCTGTGCGTACTGATTAACTACTTCGCGCCGGAATCCGCGTTTGGTCTGCTGATGGCGCTGGTGGTTTCAGCCCTGGTGATCAACTGGGCGATGATTAGCCTGGCGCACATGAAGTTCCGTCGCGCTAAGCAGCAGCAGGGCGTGGTCACCCGCTTCCCGGCGCTGCTTTATCCGCTGGGCAACTGGATCTGCCTGCTGTTTATGGCGGGAGTGCTGGTGATCATGCTGATGACCCCTGGCATGGCGATTTCCGTCTACCTTATCCCGGTATGGATTGCCGTTCTCGGCGTCGGCTACCTGTTTAAACAGAAAACCGCCAGCGCCATTAAAGCATAATCCTGTATCTCCACAAGCTGTGTCCGCCCGCCGCTGGGCGGACACGGCGCATTGTTATCTGCTTCACACTTTCCCCCTGATAACCGATTTATCCATATCGTTAACCCTATCCTGCAACGCATTAGTCCATTACCCGGCTAATAATTCTCTCCATACCGCCACGGGGAGATCGCTGCGATGAATGGCAATAAGCTTTCAGTTAAAGAAAAAATAGGCTACGGGATGGGTGATGCCGGATGCAATATCATATTCGGCGCCATCATGTTGTTTGTTAACTATTTTTATACGGATATTTTTGGTCTCGCGCCGGCGCTGGTGGGCGTTTTGCTGCTTTCCGTACGCGTTATTGATGCCGTCACCGATCCGATCATGGGGGCGATGGCCGACCGTACCCGCAGTAAATACGGGCGCTTTCGCCCATGGCTACTGTGGATTGCCTTCCCGTACGCGCTGTTCAGCGTGCTGATGTTTACCACCCCGGAGTGGTCGTACAATAGCAAGGTTATCTATGCTTTCGTCACCTACTTCCTGCTCTCGCTGACCTACACCGCGATCAACATCCCCTACTGCTCCTTGGGTAGCGTGATTACGAATGACCCGAAGGAACGCGTGGCCTGCCAGTCCTATCGCTTCGTGATGGTCGGTATCGCCACGCTCCTGCTCTCCCTGACGCTGCTGCCGATGGCGGACTGGTTCGGCGGTGAGGATAAAGCCAAAGGCTATCAGATGGCGATGACCGTGCTGGCGATTATCGGTATGTGCATGTTCCTGTTCTGCTTTGCCACCGTTCGTGAGCGCGTAAAACCCGCCGTCCAGACCAACGACGAGCTGAAAAAAGATCTGAAAGACGTCTGGAAAAACGACCAGTGGGTTCGCATCCTGCTGCTAACGCTGTGCAACGTTTGTCCGGGCTTTATTCGCATGGCCGCCACCATGTACTACGTCACCTGGGTGATGCAGCAAAGCACCCACTTCGCCACGCTGTTTATCAGCCTCGGGGTAGTCGGAATGATGATCGGCAGTATGCTGGCTAAAGTACTGACCGACCGCTGGTGCAAACTGCAGGTGTTTTTCTGGACCAACATCGTGCTGGCGATTTTCTCCTGCGCCTTCTACTTCTTCGACCCGCACGCCACCATGATGATTATGGTGCTCTACTTCCTGCTGAACATTCTGCATCAGATCCCCTCGCCGCTGCACTGGTCGCTGATGGCCGACGTGGATGACTACGGCGAATGGAAGACCGGCAAACGCATCACCGGCATCAGCTTCTCAGGCAACCTGTTCTTCCTGAAGGTCGGTCTGGCCATCGCCGGCGCGATGGTTGGCTTCCTGCTCTCCTGGTACGGTTACGATGCCGGTGCGAAGCAGCAAAGCGCCTCCGCGATTAACGGTATCGTATTGTTATTCAGCGTTATCCCCGGCATCGGCTATCTGATTACCGCGGGGGTGGTGCGTATGCTGAAGGTAAACCGCGAATTTATGCGGCTAATTCAGTCCGACCTCGAGAAACGCCGGGTCAACTACAGCGAGCTCAACGACTATCAGGAACTGAAAACCGGCGAACAGGTAAGGAAAGCGTAATGAAAAACTGGCCGAATCCATTTATTGAACAACGCGCGGACCCTTATATTCTGCGCCATCAGGAGAGCTACTACTTTATTGCCTCGGTGCCGGAGTATGACCGTCTGGAAATCCGTCGCTCTGCAACCCTTGAAGGCTTGCGCCACGCGCAGCCGGTGGTCGTCTGGCGTAAGCCGGACAGCGGCCCGCTGAGCCAGCTCATATGGGCCCCGGAGCTGCATGAGATTGACGGCAAATGGTATATCTACTTTGCCGCCAGCCACACCCACGATCTGGATGCGCAGGGCATGTTCCAGCACCGCATGTTCGCGCTCGAATGCGCTGACAGCGACCCGTTAACCGGTAAATGGCAGGAAAAAGGCCAGATTAAAACGCCGCTTGATACCTTTGCGCTGGATGCCACCACCTTCCGCCATCAGGGTAAACGGTGGTACCTGTGGGCGCAAAAAGATCCGGAAATTAAGGGCAATACCAACCTCTATCTGGCTGAACTGGCAAATCCGTGGACGCTAAAAGGTCAGCCGGTCAGGCTGAGTCAACCCGAGTTTGACTGGGAGTGCCGGGGTTTTCTGGTGAATGAAGGCCCGGCGGTCTTGTTCCACGGCGACAAGCTGTTCGTCAGCTACTCCGCCAGCGCCACCGACGAAAACTACTGCATGGGATTATTGTGGATAGACGTTAACGCCGACCCGCTGCGGCCGGAAAACTGGCATAAAGCGCCGCAGCCGGTGTTTCGTACCAGCTATGAGAATCGTCAGTATGGGCCCGGACACAATAGCTTTACGCAAACGCCGGAGGGAGAAGATGTGCTGGTGTACCACGCGCGCAACTACACCGAAATCGAAGGCGACCCGCTGTACGATCCGAATCGCCATACCCGCCTGAAGCTTGTCCGCTGGGACGAAAACGGGATGCCTGATTTTGGCATCCCGGCAGCAGATACGGATTAAAAGCGGAACCTGCCCCCAGCGGGCAGGTGCTTAAATCAGCGTACCGTAAATCGTCAGCAGCGCCATAATCACCACCACCACCAGCGATGTTTTTTTCGCCATGGAGACCGCCGCCTTCGGCGTCGCCACTTTATCCACGTGCGGCTCGCGCGCCAGCGAATACTGCGCCAGGCGCGTCAGCACCTGATACTGCGAAGAGTGGCGGTCGCCAAGCGAGGCAAACCACGCAGGCAAAGCCTTTTCCCCGTGCCCAACCAGCGCGTACACCACGCCGACCAGACGTACCGGAACCCAGTCGACAACGTGCAGAATGCCGTCAATACCCGACTGTAAGCGATGACGCGGCGTCTGATAACGCGCCAGCCAGGTCTGCCAGGCCCGCAGCGTACAGTAGGCAATCAGGGTTAACGGTCCCCACGGCCCGCCGACAACGAACCAGAACAGCGGAGCGAGATAGTAGCGGTAGTTAATCCACAGCAGCGCGTTTTGCAGCTCGCTCAGATATTCACGCTGGTCGCAGCCGGGCGGCACGCCGTGGATCAGGGTGAGCTCGCTGGCCATGGCGTCGCAGGCGCGGCTATCATCGCGCGCCGCCGCCTTCAGGTAGGCGTGATAGTGCAGACGGACTTTGCCCGCGCCGATGCACAGCAGGCCCAGCAGGATCCAGAACACCAGCAGAGGAATGTTAAACAGCTGCCCCTGCAGCAGGCGCTGAATAATAAACACGACCGCCGCCGCCGCGACCGTCATCAGTAGGGTAGTGAGCAGGGAATAATGCTTTACCCGGCGAAACAGCACTTCCAGCCGGTGATCGAGCTGCCAGTGCTCGCCCAGCTTAAACAAACGCTCGGCAATGAGGACTAACAGCGTAGTGAACAACGTCATGGCATCTCCTTATTCTGACGACGGGGTTAACAGACCGCGAAATTTGACCCAGTCAAAAGCCGGGCCGGGATCCGTTTTACGCACTGGCGCAATATCGCTATGGCCGGTGATATTGTCAGCTATCGCCGGATAGCGCGAGATAAGCTGACGGGTAACGGCAACCAGCTGCTGATACTGCGCGTCGGTATAAGCCAGCTCGTCGGTCCCTTCCAGCTCAATGCCTATCGAAAAATCATTACAGCGCTCGCGCCCGTGATAGCTGGAAACCCCCGCGTGCCAGGCGCGCTGGTCGAAAGGCACATACTGCACGATTTCACCATCGCGGCGAATCAGACAGTGTGCCGAAACGCGAAGATGCGCGATTTCAGCAAAGAAAGGATGGGCATGGGGATCGAGCGTACCGCTGAACAGGGCATCAATCCATGGCCCGCCAAATTCGCCGGGCGGCAGGCTTATATTATGCACCACCAGCAAAGAGGGGGTTTCATTATCCGGGCGGCTATCGTGGTGCGGCGAAGGAACCCGACGCGCCTCTTCCAGCCATCCCCCGTTCAACTGCATGTTGAGTCTCCTTTTACTAGCTTATGCATTCGCGGCACCGTGACCAAACAATCCCCGGCATCATACCCACGCTCGCTCGGTTGGCTAACGCCAAAACTTCACGCTGGCGCCGCCGACGAAAGGACGCGGATGTGGTACAGAAACGTCGTTCAGGTTAGCATGTTTCCCACTTCTGAATCTTATCTATCTGGAGCTTTATCATGACGCCTCGTCGCTACAATCCCGACCGCCGCCGTGACGCGCTGCTGGAGCGTATTAATCTTGATATTACCGATGCCGTCTCTCAATCCCTGCGGGAAGATTTAGGCGGTGAAGTGGATGCGAACAACGATATTAGCGCGCAATTATTGCCGCAGGATGCGCGCTCGCATGCCGTCGTCATCACCCGTGAAGACGGCGTGTTTTGCGGTAAACGTTGGGTAGAAGAAGTCTTTATTCAGCTTGCGGGCGACGACGTTAACTTCACCTGGCACGTTGCCGATGGCGACGCGGTAAAAGCCAATCAGCCGCTATTCGAGCTGGAAGGCCCTTCGCGGATCCTGCTCACCGGCGAACGTACCGCACTCAATTTCGTGCAGACGCTCTCCGGGGTGGCCAGCGAAGTCCGCCGCTATGTCGACCTGCTGGCAGGCACCAAAACTCAACTGCTCGATACGCGCAAAACGCTGCCGGGCCTGCGCACGGCGCTGAAATATGCGGTCCTGTGCGGCGGCGGGGCCAATCATCGCCTGGGCCTCTCCGATGCCTTTCTGATTAAAGAGAACCATATTATCGCTTCCGGCTCGGTACGGCAGGCGGTTGAAAAAGCGTTCTGGCTGCACCCGGATGTGCCGGTTGAGGTGGAAGTCGAAACCCTTGAAGAGCTGGATGAAGCGCTGAAAGCCGGCGCTGACATCATTATGCTCGACAACTTCACTACCGACCTGATGCGCGAAGCGGTCAAACACACCAACGGCCAGGCGGCGCTGGAAGTCTCCGGCAACGTCACATTCGAGACTATTCGTGAATTTGCTGAAACCGGCGTCGATTACATCTCCGTTGGCACGTTGACCAAGCACGTCCGCGCTCTCGATCTCTCTATGCGCTTCCGCTAATTCCCCTGCCCCGGTTCGTCGTTGATGCCGGGGCGCACTTTTGCGAGCCGGCTCGCACGCCAATAATCCCTCAATGCAACCCGCAAAAAAAGCCTGGAAGCGTGCTTCTCCAGGCGCGATCTGCCGCTCGTATCGCTAAACAAACCCCGGCAAAGTGCTCCCGAAGATAACAAGGAGCAACTTATGGACAAACAACGCGGCTTTACCCTCATCGAACTTATGGTGGTCATTGGGATCATCGCCATTCTCAGCGCAATCGGCATTCCGGCTTATCAGAACTATCTGCGAAAAGCGGCGCTTACCGATATGCTGCAAACCTTCGTCCCGTTCCGCACCGCCATTGAGCTGTGCGCGCTGGAGCACGGCGGATTAACCACCTGCGATGGCGGCAGCAACGGTATTCCCTCGCCCGCCACAACCCGCTACGTCTCGGCTATGACCGTCGCCACAGGCGTTGTCACGCTCACCGGGCAGGAAAGCCTTAATGGCTTAAGCGTCACGCTGACGCCGACCTGGGATAACGCTAACGGCATCACCGGCTGGCAGCGAGTGTGCAACATTACCGGCGATAGCGCACTCAAGCAGGCCTGTGAAGACGTGTTCCGTTTTAACTGAGGGCGCGGCAATGAAAACTGAACAATTGATACCTCTTTGCCAGCGCTATCAGGCCTTACTGCTCGATAGTAATGAACACACCATCGCTATCGCCGTGGTTGACGCCCCCGCCCCGGAGCTGCTGGAAGCGTTACGTTTCGCGACGCAGAAAAGGATTGATATCGAGTGCTGGAGCCAGGACCAGATGGACAAGCGGCTGCAGACGCCGGGAATATCAACCCTCACCCCGCCTGTTGAAGCCTCGGCCAGCATCGTTGAACAGGTAAATAGCCTTCTGGAACAGGCCCTGCGCCAGCGCGCATCGGATATTCATATTGAACCCGGTGACGATCGCCTGAGAATTCGCCTGAGGGTAGATGGCGTACTCCATTCTCTTGCGCCGCTTGCGCCGGAACTCGCCGCCCCCATCACCGCCCGACTTAAAGTGCTCAGCAATCTGGATATCGCTGAACACCGGGTACCGCAGGACGGCCAGTTTACCCTCACGCTCGCAGACCGCCCGATCTCGTTTCGGATCGCCACGCTTCCCTGCCGCGGCGGGGAAAAAATCGTCCTTCGCTTATTACACCAGGTCGAACAAGCGCTGGACCTCGAAGCGCTGGGGCTATCGTCTCAGCAGCTTGCCGCCTTTCGCTCGGCGCTTAACCAACCTCAGGGGCTGATGCTGGTCACCGGCCCGACGGGAAGTGGGAAAACCGTCACTTTGTATAGTGCGCTGCAGGCGCGGAATCGCGACGAGGTCAATATATGCAGCGTTGAAGATCCGCTGGAGATCCCCATCGTGGGGATGAATCAGACGCAGATTAATCCGCGGGCGGGCTTAACCTTTCACAGCGTACTGCGCGCCCTGCTACGCCAGGATCCCGATATCGTGATGGTCGGAGAGATACGCGATGCAGAAACCGCTGAAATTGCGATAAAAGCAGCGCAAACCGGGCACCTGGTTCTCTCAACGCTGCACACCAATTCAACCAGTGAAACGCTGGTTCGCCTGCAGCAGATGGGCGTTGCGCGCTGGATGATCTCATCCGCGCTTTCTCTGGTGGTTGCTCAACGCCTGGTACGCAAACTGTGCCCGCACTGCCGCCAGGAAACCGGCAGTTCGGCCGATGTTCCACACAGCCTGTGGCCACGGGCGCTTCCTCGCTGGCAGGCTCCGGGCTGTCAGCACTGCTATCACGGCTACTACGGTCGCCTGGCGCTATTTGAGCTGCTCCCCGTCACCACCGCGTTACGGCAGGCGATTACTCAGGGTCTTAGCGCCGGAGAGATCGAGTCCCTGGCGCGCGAATCCGGCATGATGACGCTGTTTGAGAGCGGCTGTCTGGCCGTCGAACGTGGGATGACAAGTCTGGAAGAGGTCGTTCGCGTGTTGGGGATACCGCATGGCGACTAAACGACTGTGGCGCTGGCGCGGTCTCTCTCTCCAGGGCATTCCCTGCCAGGGAACGCTCTGGCAGGATAATCGCCCTGAGGCATTGCAGGCTCTGCAGCGGCAGCGAATTATCCCGCTGACGCTGCGCCGCTGTAGCGTGCAAAGCGCCCTCTGGCATCCGCGCTACAGTGGCGAAATCATCCGCCAGCTGGCCGCGCTTCTTCAGGCCGGTCTCCCCCTGGCCGAGGGGCTGGAACTGCTGGCGCAGCAGCAGCCCAATGCGCAATGGCAGGCGCTGCTGCAAACCCTGGCGGAGGATCTGGCGCAGGGCATTTCGCTTTCAGGCTCCCTGGAAAAATGGCCTGAGGCGTTCCCTCCGCTCTATCTGGCCATGATTCGCACCGGTGAACTTACCGGTAAACTGGAACTTTGCTGCGCTCAGTTGGCCAGGCAGCAGCGAGAGCAGCTGCTCCTCACCGAAAAAGTGAAAAAAGCGCTGCGCTACCCGTCGATTATCTTATCCCTGGCGCTGCTGGTGGTTATGGGAATGCTGTGCTTTGTCTTACCGGTATTCGCTGCTATATATCAAACCTTCAACACCCCGCTGCCGTGGCTGACCCGCGCGGTAATAAGCATTGGCGAAGGGTTAACTCGCTGTTGGCCACTGCTCGCGGCCCTGGGTATTTTACCTGCAATACTCAACCGGCTGATTTGCCAGCGGCCAGGCTGGCTGCTGTACCGTCAGAAGCTGCTCCATACGCTGCCGGTGTTTGGCAAACTGCTATGCGGCCAGCGGCTTAGCCAGATTTTTACCGTACTCGCATTGACGCAAAGCGCCGGAATCAGCTTTCTGCAAGGTCTGCAAAGCGTGGAGGAAACCCTGAGCTGCCCGCTATGGCGGCAGAGGCTCCAGCAGGTTTGCCGGCAAATTACCCACGGCGATCCCATCTGGCAGGCGCTCGCCAACGGCGGAGGCTTTACGCCGCTTTGCCTACAACTGATCCGTACCGGTGAAGCCTCGGGTTCGCTGGATACCATGCTGGAAAATCTGGCTCGTCACCATAGTGAGCAGACGCATCAGCAGGCAGATAATCTGGCGACCTTGCTGGAACCGATGATGTTGGTAGTGACCGGAACGATTGTCGGCGTGCTGGTGGTGGCGATGTATTTACCCATTTTTCATCTGGGCGACGCCATTAGCGGGATGGGGGGATAACGCTGGCGCAAACGCGCCAGCGAACGGCATTACAGGCTGTTGAACACGCGGTTCTCTTGTTCCTGTACGCGAATAAAAGTCGTGCGTTTAGTCAGTTCTTTCAGCCGCGAAGCACCTACGTAGGTGCATGCGGAACGCAGACCGCCAAGAATATCGCGCGCGGTGTTTTCAACCGGGCCGCGCAGAGGCAGCTTAACGGTTTTGCCTTCAGCCGCACGGTACTGGGCTACGCCGCCAACGTGACGGGTCATCGCCGACTCCGAGCTCATGCCGTAGAACAGCATGAATTTTTCGCCGTTTTCTTCAACCACGGTACCGCCGCTCTCTTCGTGACCGGCCAGCATACCGCCAAGCATCACGAAATCCGCGCCGCCGCCGAAGGCTTTAGCCACATCGCCCGGCATAGTACATCCGCCGTCGCTGATAATCTGCCCGCCCAGGCCGTGCGCCGCATCGGCACACTCAATCACTGCGGAAAGCTGCGGATAGCCGACGCCGGTTTTCACGCGGGTTGTACATACGGAGCCCGGACCGATACCCACCTTAACGATATCAGCCCCCGAAAGAATCAGCTCTTCGCACATTTCGCCGGTAACAACGTTGCCCGCAATAATGGTTTTCTGCGGCCAGGCTTCGCGGGCTTTCGCGACAAACTGCACGAAGTGCTCTGAATAGCCATTCGCCACGTCAATGCACACAAAGCTAAGCTGCGGATTTTGGATCAGAATCTGATTTGTTTTTTCAAAATCCGCATCGGAGGTGCCGGTAGAGACCATGACGTGCTGCACGACATCTGCCGATACGCTCTGAACAAACGCCTGCCACTGTTCAACGCTGTAATGCTTATGTACGGCGGTCAAAACGCCAAATGAAGCCAGGGCTTTAGCCATGGCAAACGTGCCAACGGTGTCCATGTTAGCAGCAATGATCGGCACACCAGACCAGGTCTGGCCAGAATGTTTGAAAGTGAATTCACGTTCCAGCTGTACGTCAGAACGGCTTTTGAGGGTAGAACGTTTCGGGCGGATAAGAACGTCTTTAAAACCAAGCTTCAAATCTTCTTCAATACGCATGTGCGAATTCCTGGGGTTAATTGCATTATTGTGAGAGCACAACTCCAGTGACGTTATCATACGCACGAATCATGGCCGCGCAAGACTGCGATTTTCACTTTTTTTACGCTACAATCGTATAAATTTACCTGGTGAACAGCCAAAAGCGAATTTGCGATATCCCATCGCAGGCGTATCATTTTTAACCATTTGATTTACATGCGCAAAAAGAACCAGGGTACGTGGTGACAGCCATTTATTGGTTGATATCACGTCGATAAAACCACTGTCGCAGTGGCGTCGTCGCGTCGTAAATCACGGCTCTGTTATTGAAAAATGTGCATGTAGTCAGTTTCAGGATTGAGGTGTATGACATACACGGTAGCGTTAACAGGCGGCATCGGTAGCGGTAAAAGTACCGTAGCCGACGCATTCTCACACCTCGGGGTTAACGTTATTGATGCTGACATTATCGCGCGCCAGGTGGTCGAGCCCGGTACTCCGGGGCTAAACGCGATTGCTCAACGCTTCGGTCCGCAGATCCTGAATAAAGATGGCACCCTTAACCGTCGCGCTCTGCGTGAGCATATTTTCGCTCACGCAGAGGATAAGAACTGGCTAAACGCGCTGCTGCACCCGCAAATTCAGCAGGAAACGCGTCGCCAGATGCAGCTTGCCACCTCGTCTTATATTCTCTGGGTTGTACCTTTACTGGTCGAAAACCGTTTGTCCGCCAAAGCCGATCGGGTCCTTGTTGTCGATGTGCCGAAAGAGACGCAGATAGCGCGCACGATGCTTCGCGATCGGGTCAGTCGGCAACATGCGGAACATATTCTTGCCGCTCAGGCAACGCGCGAGCAGCGCCTTGCCGTTGCGGATGATGTTATTGAAAATATGGGTTCACCTGATGCCATCGCATCAGCTGTCGCCCGCCTGCATGCAAAGTATCAACAGCTGGCAACGCAGGCCGCCTCACAGGAAAAACCGTAATGTCTACCCCTGTTCTATTTGAACATCCGCTTAATGAAAAAATGCGCACCTGGCTGCGTATTGAGTTTTTGCTCCAGCAGCTGACCGTACATCCCGCCATTACCAGCCATGCGGATGCGCTGCATTTTTTCCGCAATATCGGCGATCTTTTAGATGTTTTTGAACGCGGTGAAGTACGTACCGATCTGATGAAAGAGCTGGATCGCCAGCAGAGGAAGCTGCAATCCTGGGCGGAAGTCCCTGGGGTTGATCAGGATCGTATCAACGAACTGCGTCAGCAGCTGAAGCAATCAGGCAGTACGTTAATGTCGGCGCCGCGTATCGGCCAGTACCTGCGAGAGGATCGCCTGATCGCCCTGGTACGCCAACGCCTGAGTATCCCGGGCGGCTGCTGTAGCTTCGATCTTCCGACGCTGCACATCTGGCTGCATATGCCGCAGGAATATCGCGATGAGCAGGTCGGTAAGTGGCTGGCCAGCCTGGAACCGTTGACGCAATCGCTGATGCTCATTCTCGATCTCATCCGTAACTCGGCCCCCTTCCGTAAGCAGACCAGCCTGAACGGTTTTTATCAGGACAACGGCGAAGATGCCGATCTGCTGCGTCTGCGGTTGGATCTTGCCAGCCAGCTCTACCCCCAAATATCAGGCCACAAGAGCCGCTTTGCCATCCGCTTTATGCCGCTGGACAGCGAGCACGGCATCGTGCCAGAGCGTTTTGATTTTGAACTGGCCTGCTGTTAAGGAGTCAATATGTCAGAAGAGATAACCGTCAACTGCCCAACCTGCGGCAAAATTGTGGTCTGGAATGAGCAGAGCCCGCATCGCCCGTTCTGCTCCAAACGCTGTCAGCTTATCGATTTAGGCGAATGGGCAGCGGAAGAGAAACGTATCCCAAGCAGCAGCGATCTGTCAGATAGCGACGGCTGGAGCGAAGAAAAAGAGTAACGGATTTCGGGCGGGCATGTACAGGCCCGCCCTGATTTGCCGGATGCAGGCGCCCCTACCCGATCAGAGAACCTTGAATTAACTTCGTAATGACGGGTTCGTTTGCCGGCGGAAAATCCTCAGCAACGAGCGCGCTCTGCGCAATCCAGCGGCCCGGCTGCCCTTCTTTCCCCCACGGCTCGCCTTCCCAGCTGTTCACCAGCCAGAACCATAGCGTGATATGGCGATCGGGAAACTGGTACTCCAGCTTATCAAACAGGCTGTAAGCTTTGGCTGTAATGCCGACCTCTTCCTGCAGCTCACGTACTAAGGCCTGTTCGGACGACTCGCCCTCTTCAATTTTACCGCCCGGGAATTCAAGCTTGTTCGCCATATGCGCATCGGCGGCCCGCTGAGTGATAAAAATCTCCCCTTGCGAATTACGGATAATACCCACTGAAATTTGCAGCGTTTTCATTGTCTTCATTCCATAAAAAAGGCGCAGATATCTGCGCCCTGGTATTCAATATTGTAAAAGCTTAGCTCAGGCGACCGTGGCACTGCTTGTATTTTTTGCCAGAACCGCACGGGCAAGGATCGTTACGACCCACTTTACGCTCGCCGGTTTGTTCAGCCAGCGCGGCCGCGGCTGCGCTATCATCGTCCTGATGGCTCAGTTGCTGCATCTGCGCCAGACGCTCAGCTTCTTCACGACGCTGCTGCTCCATCGCCTCAACCTCTTCCGGCATCCGCACCTGAACTTTGCTCAGGGTACTGATCACTTCATATTTCAGGGATTCCAGCATTGAAGCGAACATGGAGAAAGATTCACGCTTATATTCCTGCTTCGGATCTTTCTGCGCATAGCCGCGCAGGTGGATCCCCTGACGCAGGTAGTCCATCGCCGCCAGGTGCTCTTTCCATAGGGAGTCCAGCGTTTGCAGCATGACGCCTTTTTCAAAGTGACGCATCATCTCAGCGCCAACCACTTCTTCCTTACGCTGATAGGTTTCAATGGCGCTCTGCAGAATGCGCTCACGCAGCGTTTCTTCATGAAGCTCCGGCTCTTTATCCAGCCACTCTTTGAGCGGCAACTCGAGGTCGAAGTCATTTTTCAGACGCTCCTGCAGGCCTTCAATATCCCACATCTCTTCCAGAGACTGCGGAGGAATATGGGCATCGATGGTCGCTTTAAATACGTCTTCACGAATGCTGTTAATCGTCTCGCTCACGTCGGTCACATCGAGCAGCTCATTACGCTGGGTGTAAATAGCGCGACGCTGATCGTTAGCCACATCGTCATATTCCAGCAGCTGCTTACGAATATCGAAGTTGCGGCTCTCGACTTTACGCTGCGCGTTGGCAATCGCTTTGGTCACCCATGGATGCTCGATAGCCTCACCCGGCTTCATACCCAGTTTACGCATCATGCCGGACACGCGGTCAGACGCGAAGATACGCATCAGGGCATCTTCCATCGACAGATAGAAACGGGAAGAACCGGCGTCCCCCTGACGGCCTGAACGACCGCGGAGCTGGTTATCAATACGGCGGGATTCATGGCGTTCGGTGCCGATGATATGCAAACCGCCCGCAGCCAGTACCGCATCGTGACGAACCTGCCAGTCGGCTTTGATCTGCGCAATCTGTTCTGGAGTCGGGTCTTCCAGCTGGGCGACCTCGGCCTGCCAGCTACCGCCAAGCATAATGTCGGTACCACGGCCGGCCATGTTAGTTGCAATGGTTACCGCAGACGGATAGCCCGCCTGCGCAACGATGTCCGCTTCGCTGGCGTGGAATTTCGCGTTCAGCACGTTGTGCTTGATGCCCGCCTTCGTTAATTCATTAGAGACCACTTCTGATTTTTCGATAGAAATGGTACCCACCAGCACCGGCTGCCCCGCGGCGGTACGCTGCTTAATATCTTCGATAATGGCCTGAATTTTTTCCGCTTCGGTCATATAGACCAGGTCCGCCATGTCTTTACGAATCATCGGACGGTTGGTCGGAACCACAACGGTATCCAGCTTATAGATTGAGCTAAATTCAAACGCTTCGGTATCGGCGGTACCGGTCATCCCTGCCAGCTTCTCGTACAGGCGGAAATAGTTCTGGAAGGTAATTGAAGCCAGCGTCTGGTTCTCGTTCTGAATATCAACGCCTTCTTTCGCTTCAACGGCCTGGTGCAGGCCATCGGACCAGCGGCGCCCCTGCATCGTACGGCCGGTGTGTTCGTCGACGATGATCACTTCGCCATCTTTCACGATGTAATCAACATCGCGGGTGAACAGCACATGCGCGCGCAGCGCGGCGGTCACGTGGTGCATCAGCATGATATTGGTCGGTGAGTACAGCGACTCGCCTTCTTCCATAATACCTTCATTCACCAGCAGCTCTTCAATCAACACCAGGCCGCGTTCGGTCAGGTTTACCTGACGCGCTTTCTCATCGACGGAGAAGTGCCCTTCGCCGGTAAAGGTTTCGGAGTCTTCTTTATCCTGACGCACCAGGTGCGGAATAATCTTGTTCACCTTCTTATACATTTCCGAGCTGTCTTCAGCCGGGCCGGAAATAATAAGCGGGGTACGCGCTTCATCGATCAGAATGGAGTCGACTTCATCCACCAGCGCATAGTGCAGTTTGCGCTGGACGCGCTCTTCAGGACTGAAGGCCATATTGTCGCGCAGATAGTCAAAGCCGTATTCGTTGTTGGTACCGTAAGTAATATCGGCTGCGTAGGCTTCACGCTTGGCCGGCGCAGGCAGGCCGGACATGTTAATGCCAACGGTCATCCCCAGGAATTCAAACAGCGGGCGGTTGTTCTCGGCATCACGCTGCGCCAGATAGTCGTTGACGGTCACCACGTGAACGCCTTTACCGGTCAGCGCATTCAGATAGGCAGGCAGAGTTGCGGTCAGCGTTTTACCTTCACCGGTACGCATTTCTGCAATACAGCGGTCGTTGAGAACCATGCCGCCCAGCAGCTGAACGTCAAAGTGACGCATGCCGAAGACGCGTTTACTGGCTTCACGCACGACGGCAAAGGCTTCCGGGATCAGGCTCTCCAGGGCTTCGCCTTTTTCCAGGCGAGCGCGGAACTCAGCGGTTTTCCCTTTCAGTTCGTCGTCGGACAGTTTTTCCATGGACGGTTCCATGGCGTTGATCACGTTGACGGCTTTGCGCATACGACGCAGCGTACGGTCGTTACGACTACCGAATACTTTAGTTAATAATTTGATTAGCATAATAAAATCTCAAACGCCCCGCGGTGCGGAGTCACAAAAAAATAGAATGGTCCGTTTTTGGTTTAGCTGAGACGTTGAGGCCCTGCGCGTATGCCGGCCACCTGGCTAATCCAGGTACAGACGCGAAACGCACAGTGGGAAATAGAGGGGTTATATGCCGCCAGATGAACAATGGCCGGAGGTTTGCTCTCCTGCGTCAACAGCGCGCTAAGCGTGTCGAGAAGGGCCAGATGCTGCGCCTGAAGCGGTGAAGACTCTTCCACTACCGGCAGCGCCTGCGGGGCCATCGCAAAAGAGAGGTGGCGAATGACCGTACGAATGGCGTGCTGATGCCAGTAATCAACCGTGAAATTGGGCCGACGACTGGAAGATTCCAGCAGCGCTAGCTGAGAAAAATTAACTTTAGCAGGATTATGGTTGCTGGACGTCGTTTTAGCGGGCGACGCGGTCTCATGCTCATGACCATTGCTAAGCGCAGGCAGGCCGAGGCTAGCCGCGACCATCCCCAACAGGAGATGCGGCCAGAAATACCGTCTGCCAAACTGTCGCCAGCGCGTCAGCAATCCACTCACTTACGTTACCTTTTGTTGGTAGCAACCCTAAGAAATATTTTGCGTCCAAATACTAACATTAATACGCCGTCACGGCAGCAGGAATGAGGTCTCAGGCGGGGGAAAAACGTTTAAAAAAGGAACGAACGCGCAAAAAATGCAGTTAAAAATCAAAGCAGGACGCAGCGGGAATATAAAAAAGAAAACGACTGGCTCCCTGGCCGGAGAGAGTACCAGGTTACCAGTCGAATTTACTGCCGGGTCTGACTTATGCCAGAACCAGCGTCGGGGCGCGGAACGCCAGCGGCATTTCTGCGTCGTCCTCGAAGGTCACATACTCCCAGGCTTCCTGTTTTGCCAGAACAGCCTGCAGCAGTTTGTTATTCAACGCGTGACCGGATTTGTACGCCGTAAATGCGCCGATAATATTGTGACCACACATAAAGAGGTCGCCAATGGCATCCAGCATTTTGTGACGGACAAACTCATCTTCAAAGCGCAAACCGTCTTCGTTCAGTACGCGATAATCGTCAACAACGATGGCACAATCGAAGCTGCCGCCCAGGCACAGGCCGCGGGACTGCAGATATTCGATATCACGCATAAAACCGAAGGTACGCGCGCGGCTAATCTGGCGCATAAACGCATCAGCCGAGAAGTTCATTGCGTAGCGCTGGCTGCTGGAGTCAATCGCCGGATGGTTAAAATCAATGGTGAAGTCCAGTGAAAAACCATTGTACGGTTTGAATTCGGCCCATTTATCGCCATCTTCAACGCGAACTGTCTCTTTGATACGCACAAATTTCTTAGCGCAGTTCAGTTCATCGATGCCGGCATCCAGCAACAGATAAACGAACGGAGCCGCACTACCGTCCATAATTGGGACTTCCGGCGCATCGACTTCAATAATAATGTTGTCGATACCCAAGCCAGCCAGCGCGGCATTGAGGTGCTCAACCGTCGATATCCGCACGTCATGCTCATTGACCAGGCAAGTACAGAGCATGGTATCACGCACAGATTTGGCATCAGCCGGAAAATCAACCGGTGGATTCAAGTCGGTGCGACGATAGATGACCCCGGTATTTGCCGGCGCAGGGCGTAACGTCAGGGTGACTTTCTTGCCGGTATGCAAACCGACGCCAGTCGCCTGAACGATACGTTTAAGAGTCCTTTGTTTGATCATCGTATAATCTCGCCAAGTTACCTATCCAACCGAAGTGTACTATACATTCGGCAGGCCAGTTTAGCACAAAGAGCGCAGATGCCCAACTTCCAGCCAATTCTTAATCGGCTTGCTTACGCAGGAAGGCTGGAATATCCAGATAATCTGGCTCTTTCGCAGCCTGCGGCGTATTGTCGTTGACCACTTTTGCGGCCGGTTTCTGCTCTTGCGTCAGTGGAGACATACCGTGCTGCTGGTAACGATCCATCACCGGCTGCTGCACCTGTTTGTTGGTGACCAGGGTGATTTCCGGACGTTTGTCCATACCGATACCGGTAGCAACGACGGTTACGCGCAGCTCGTCGTTCATATCCGGGTCCAGAGAGGTACCGATAACCACGGTGGCGTTATCCGAAGCAAATGCGCGGATAGTGTTACCTACGGTCTCGAACTCATCCAGACGCAGGTCGAAGCCCGCAGTGATGTTGACCAGAACGCCACGCGCGCCGGACAGATCGATATCTTCCAGCAGCGGAGAAGAGATCGCCATTTCAGCCGCTTCTTCCGCACGGTCTTCACCGCTCGCCACGCCGGAGCCCATCATGGCGTAGCCCATTTCAGACATCACGGTACGCACGTCCGCAAAGTCGACGTTCATCAGGCCTGGGCGGGTGATCAGCTCAGCGATACCCTGCACCGCGCCTTTCAGCACGTCGTTGGCCGCACCGAAAGCGTCGAGCAGAGAAATGCCGCGGCCGAGAACCTTCAGCAGCTTGTCGTTCGGGATGGTGATCAGCGAATCCACATGCTTGGACAGCTCGGTGATGCCCTGCTCAGCGAACGCCATGCGCTTCTTGCCTTCAAAATTGAACGGCTTAGTCACCACGGCAACGGTCAGGATACCTAAATCTTTTGCAACTTCAGCCACCACTGGCGCAGCACCGGTTCCGGTACCGCCGCCCATGCCGGCTGCGATAAATACCATGTCGGCGCCGTCAAGGGCGGCACGCAGCGCTTCACGGTCTTCATCCGCCGCGTTACGGCCGACTTCCGGGTTTGCGCCTGCGCCCAGACCTTTGGTAATACCGCTACCGATCTGGATAGTCTGGCCAACAGCCGTTTTGCGCAGAGCCTGCGCGTCGGTGTTCACCGCGAAAAATTCAACACCCTCAATGCGCTCGCGCACCATGTGCTCAACGGCGTTACCGCCGCCGCCGCCGACGCCGATGACTTTAATCACCGCGTCGTTGGTCAGTTCCATAGGTTCAAACATAATTTCTCTCTCCGTTGTGCCTGTCGCCTGAGAACGCTAATTTTCTGCGTTCTCTTAAAAAATTAAAACTCTTTTCGCAACCAACTGTTGAGTCGCTTGATCCACGACCCGACCGTTACGCGTTTTTCCACCTCTGCTTCACCACTGAGATGAGATTCCTTCCCGTAGTGCAGCAGCCCAACCGCCGTCGAGTAATACGGCTCCTGGGCATAATCCGTTAATCCGGTAATATTCAGCGGCGCGCCAATTCTCACCTGCGTATGGAATACGCGCTGCGCACAGGCGGCAAGTCCTTCAATTTGCGCCGCACCGCCGGTTAATACAATGCCAGCCGCCAGGTGGTGCTTCACACCTTGTTGACGGAGCTGTTCCTGCAGCTGCAGGATCTCTTCATTCACCAGGTTGAGCAATTCGGTATAACGTGGCTCAATCACCTCGGCCAGCGTCTGACGCTGCAGACTACGAGGCGGACGCCCGCCCACGCTGGGGACTTCCACGTTCTCGTCTTTACCAACGATGGAACCCAGCGCACAGCCGTGACGCACTTTAATGGCTTCTGCGTCGCTCGGCGGCGTACCGAAAGCGTAGGCAATATCGCTGGTCACCACGTTGCCCGCGTACGGGATCACTTTGGTATGACGCAGCGCGCCGCCGGTATAGACCGCAATATCCATTGTACCACCGCCGATATCCACCACGCAGACACCCAGTTCACGTTCGTCTTCCGTTAATACGGAATAGCTGGCGGCTAAACCGGCGAAAATAAGCTGGTCGACTTTCAGACCGCAACGTTCCACCGCTTTGACAATATTTTTTGCCATATCGTTATGGCAGGTAATCAAATGCACTTTCGCCTGCATGCGTACGCCAGACAGTCCTACGGGGTTTTTAATCCCCTCCTGGTAGTCGATGGCGTACTCCTGCGGGATAACGTGCAGAACGCGATGCTCGTCGCGCACGCGAACCGATTTCGCGGTATGTACCACGTTCTCTACGTCGTCCTGCGTCACTTCTTCTTCAGAAATCGGCACCATACCGATTTCATTTTGACAGCTGATATGTTTGCCTGAAAGCGCCAGATAGACTGACGAGATCTGGCAATCCGCCATCAGTTCGGCCTGGTCAATGGCGCGCTGTACGCATTTCACCACGGATTCCAGGTCGTTCACTCCGCCTTTATCCATACCACGCGATGGGCAACTGCCCACGCCAATGATATTAATCATACCGTCGGGCAGAACTTCCCCTACTAAAGCGGCAACCTTAGCGGTGCCAATCTCCAGTCCAACTACCAGTTTTCTGTCCGTCGCCTTGATCATTGTTGTTCTGCCTGTGCCTGATTCTGTTGTTGTTGAGTTTCCTCTACAGGAGCCGGTACCCAACCGACTGCCGCTCCCGAGTCATAACGCAAATCAACGTAGCTTATCCGTTTGCCGTCGGTCTGCGCCTGCTGCTGAAGAACCGGGTAGAGTTCCATAAAGCGCTGAAGCCGTTTCATGGTGTCACCCCGGCCAAGGTTGAGCTTAATGTCGTTATTAAGCGTCAACTGCCAGGAGCGACGCGCGGTCATTGCCGCTACTTTCAACGTGAATTTATCCTTTGCCAGCACCTGCCCCATGTCGCGGTATCCCTGAAGGACTTCGTTCTCACTGCCTTCCGGGCCGTACAACATCGGTAAATTCTGTTTACTGGTGCGATCTGACGGCACGCTGAAAGAATTTCCGTCCACGTCTACCATATGCTGATCATTCCAGCGCGCTATCGGCACATATTCAACCAGATGAATCTTCAATTCGTCCGGCCACTGCTTTCTGACGCTCGCCTGCTTAATCCACGGCAGACGTTCAATCTGGCTTTGAATAATGTTGACGTCCTGCGTCATAAAGGTGCCCGGCGACCCCAATGCCAGAATCGCCTGACGGATATCATCGTTGCGCGTGTAGTGACGCTCACCGGTGACCACCATCTTTGACAGCGGTAACCGCTGTGCATCTTCCATCCAGCCCAGAACCATCCATCCGCTGACCAGCACGGTACAGAGCACCGCCAGCAGGAAGAAGATACCCGCCAGACGAGAGCCATTACTTCGACGCGAAGAGGTTTCGTCTTCCTCTTCGTGGTTCCGCGTATTCAGCGCAGCCTGCGACATATCACCCCGCCAGGTCCAGAATTCGTACAACAAGCTGCGAGAAGCTCATCCCTGCCTGACGCGCCGCCATGGGCACCAGGCTATGACTGGTCATGCCAGGAGAGGTGTTTGCTTCCAGCAGATAAAACTGGCCATCGCTGTCCAGCATCACATCAATTCGCCCCCAGCCGTAACAGCCAAGACTATCCCAGGCTTTTTGCACCAGAGCCTGGATTTCTGCCTCGCGCGCGGAATCTTCCAGGCCAGGGCAGAAATATTGCGTTTCATCAGAGAGATACTTTGCTTCATAATCATAGAAGGTTCCAGCCGCCTGGATACGTATTGACGGTAAAATTTCTTCTCCGACGATAGCGACGGTAAATTCCGGCCCACTGAGCCATTTTTCAATCAGAACTTCGTCATCATGCTGAAAAGCCAGCGCCAATGCATTTTGTAATGCACAACTTTCGCTGACTTTGGACATACCGACGCTGGAGCCTTCGCGACTGGGTTTAACAATCAACGGCAGTCCGAGGGCGGAAATCTGCTGTTCTACCTCAGCGGAAAGCCCCGCGGTAAACTGTTTACGCGTTAGCGCAACCCACGGCGCAACCGGCAGCCCGGCGCCCTGCCACAGCAGTTTGCTGCGCAGCTTATCCATTGAGATAGCGGAAGCCATCACGCCGCTGCCGGTATAGGGGAGTTGAATCAGCTCCAGCAGCCCCTGCAACGTACCATCTTCACCGCCGCGACCGTGCAAGGCAATAAACGCTTTCTGAAAACCCATATTTTTCAATTGGGTAATATCCACGTTGCGCGGGTCGACCGGGTGCGCATCGACCCCGGCTTCGCGCAGGCCGGCGAGCACCGCCGAACCTGAATTGAGAGAGACTTCACGTTCAGCGGAGGTTCCGCCAAAGAGGACCGCGATTTTATCAGCCATGGCGCTCCTCCTGCGATTTTTGCGGCTGCAATTTGATTTCCGCCAGGTGACGGGCGATTTTACCGATATTTCCCGCCCCCTGAACCAGCACCAGATCGTTGCCGGTCAATACTGAAGCCAGCATCTCTGCCGCCTGCGCCGGGTCGGAAACCAGAATCGGGTCGACTTTACCGCGGCCGCGAATCGTACGGCACAGCGAGCGGCTGTCGGCGCCAGGAATAGCGGCTTCACCCGCGGAATAAACGTCCAGCATCAGCAGCGCGTCAACCTGGGTCAGCACGTTGGCGAAATCATCGTACAGATCGCGCGTACGGGTAAAACGGTGCGGCTGAAACAGCATCACCAGGTTTTTATCCGGCCAGCCCGCCCGCGCCGCTTTGATGGTGGCATCCACTTCCGTAGGATGATGACCATAATCATCGATCAGCATCGCGGTACCCTCTTTACCGTTAACTTCAGCTAAGGGGTATTCGCCAAGGAAATCAAAGCGACGGCCGGTGCCCTGGAAGCTTTCCAGCGCGCGCAAAATAGCGTCATCATCAATGCCCTCTTCCGTGGCAACGGCCACCGCCGCCGCCGCGTTCAGCGCGTTGTGGCGACCCGGTGCGTTCAGCGTCACCTGAATGACCTCTTTATCCTGGCGAACCAGACGGAAATGGCCCTGAGCGCCAACCTGACGATACTCTTCCACGCGAACGTCGGCATCATCGCTAAATCCGTAGGTGGTGAGCTGGCGGCCAACGCGCGGCAGCAGTTCACGAATCACCGGATCGTCCACGCACATCACCGCGCGTCCGTAGAACGGCAGATTGTGCAGGAAGTTAATAAACGTCTGCTTCAGGTTTTCGAAGTCGCCGTGGTAGGTATCCATATGATCGGCTTCGATATTGGTCACGATAGCGACCATCGGCTGTAAATGCAGGAACGAGGCGTCGCTTTCGTCCGCTTCGGCAATCAGGTAACGACTATGGCCAAGGCGCGCGTGCACGCCAGCGGCTTTGACCAGACCACCGTTCACGAAAGTAGGATCCAGCCCGGCTTCAGCGTAAATGCTCGAGACCATCGCCGTGGTTGTGGTCTTTCCGTGCGTGCCGGCAATGGCAATGCCGTGGCGAAAACGCATCAGCTCCGCCAGCATCTCGGCGCGGCGAATAACCGGAATACGCGCTTCGTGGGCGGCGACGATTTCCGGGTTATCCGCAGAAATCGCGCTGGAAACCACGACAACGCTCGCATCGCGCACGTTTTCAGGGCGATGGTTGAAATAAATCGTGGCGCCAAGCTGAGTCAACTGCTGGGTCACCGGATTCGGCGCCAGGTCGGAGCCGCTAATCTGATAACCTTCGTTGGCCAGAACTTCGGCAATACCGCCCATGCCGGCACCGCCAATGCCAACAAAGTGAATGTGCCGGACGCGACGCATCTCGGGCACTATGGAACGCAGTTTTGCCAGATCTTGTGTATTCATTCTTTACGCCATCAACTTCTTTATTCGGACGGTGATCATCACCGCGATTAACGCGCCAGTGCTGCGGCGCTCACTTCTTCTGCTACCCGTTCGGTCGCGTCCGGAATCGAGGCTCTGCGCGCTCGCTCCGCCATATCCAGCAGCGTCTCGCGATCCCAACCCGCCAGAGTTTGCGCGACGGCCTCCACGGTAAACTGCGGCTGCTCAAGGATCTTCGCTGCCCCTGCCTTCTCTAACGGCAGCGCATTCCAGTACTGCTGACGATCTTTGTGCTGAAAAGGCACAAACAGCGCCGGTAAACCCGCGGCGGCAATTTCGCTCACCGTCAGCGCCCCGGAACGACATACGACAACATCGGCCCAGGCATAAGCCGCCGCCATGTCGTCAATAAATTCGGTGACTTTGTGCTGCGGCTGGCCGGCGTCGGAATAAGCCTGCTGTACGCTCTCCTGGCCCCCTTTACCGCTCTGGTGCCAGATGGTGACAGCAGAACCCAGCTTCGCCGCCACCTGCGGCATCGTCTGATTGAGCACGCGCGCGCCCTGCGAGCCGCCGACGACCAATACGCGAATCGGCCCCTGACGCCCGACTAACCGCTGTTCCGGCAGCGGCAGCGCCAGCACATCGGTACGAACCGGGTTGCCAACAACGTCGGCATGCGGGAAAGCGCCGGGAAATGCCTGCATGACCTTTTTGGCAATTTTCGCCAGCCATTTATTCGTCAGGCCGGCAATCCCGTTCTGTTCATGCAGGACAACCGGGATCCCCAGCGACCATGCCGCCAGACCGCCGGGTCCGGAAACATAGCCGCCCATGCCCAGCACCACGTCCGGCTGAAAACGCTGCATAATCGCTCGCGCCTGACGCCAGGCGTTGAAAATACGCACCGGCGCCAGCATCTGCGCCTTCAGGCCCTTGCCGCGCAGGCCGGATATCTGAATGAAATCAATTTCAATGCCGTGCTTCGGCACTAAATCCGCTTCCATACGATCCGCGGTACCCAGCCAGCGGACCTGCCAGCCCTGGTCCATTAAATGGTGCGCAACCGCCAGTCCCGGGAACACGTGTCCGCCGGTACCGCCTGCCATCACCATTAAGCGCTTTTCCTGACCGCTCATCGAACACCCCGTGTAAACGCCTGGGCTTTTTCCAGACGCGTTTCATAATCAATTCGTAACAGCAACATGATCGCCGTCGACATAATCAGCAGGCTCGAACCGCCGTAACTGATCAGCGGCAGCGTCAGGCCTTTGGTTGGTAGCATCCCCGCCGCCGCGCCGACGTTAACCAGCGCCTGAAAGCTAAACCAGATCCCAATGGCGCAGGCCAGAAATCCGGAGAAACGGTGGTCAATCTCCAGCGCTTTGCGGCCAATGGACATGGCGCGAAAAGCGACGAAGAATACCATTAAAAGTGCGAGTACCACACCGATATAACCGAGCTCTTCACCGATAATGGCGAAGATGAAATCGGTGTGCGCCTCGGGCAAATACTCCAGCTTCTGGACCGAATTGCCCAGGCCCTGCCCCCACATTTCGCCGCGACCAAAGGCCATCAGCGACTGGGTTAGCTGGTAGCCGCTGCCGAACGGATCTTCCCACGGGTTCCAGAAAGAGGTCACGCGGCGGATACGGTACGGTTCAGCCAGAATCAGCAGTACGACCGCCGAAAGCCCCATCCCGATAATGGCGATGAACTGCCACAGCTTGGCTCCCGCCAGGAACAGCATGGCCAGGGTGGTCACAAACAGCACGACGACGGTACCGAGGTCAGGCTGCGCCAGCAGTAAAATCGCCAGTACGAAAATCACGCCCATCGGCTTTAAGAAGCCGCGCAGGTTGTTACGCACTTCGTCGCCTTTACGCACGAGGTAGTTGGCGATGTAGCAGAACAGCGACAGCTTGGTAAACTCCGCAGGCTGGATACGCAGCGGCCCCAGCGCAATCCAGCGCGACGCCCCGTTAACCGAGCTACCGACCACCAGAACAATCAGCAGCATGACGATAGAGGCGATCAGCATCGCGGTACTGTGGCGCTGCCAGAACTCCATCGGCAGGCGCAGCGTCACCATCGCCAGCCCTAGCGCCAGCAGAATGTATAAGCCATCGCGCTTGGCAAACAGAAACGGATCGTTCGCCAGACGCTGGCCTACCGGCATCGACGCCGAGGTCACCATAATGAAGCCGATTGCGGCCAGGCCAAAGGTCAGCCACAGCAGCATCCGGTCATACATCACCAGGCTATCAGTATCTTTTTGCCGCGAGCCCATCACCCAGCCTTTCAGCGCGGCGAACAGCCATGCGAAAATAAACATTCCCGGCAGACGCGGCAGTCTCAGCCGTGGCATTTTCAGGCGCGGGAGTGATAAACGCATCAACCTAACTCCTTCGCCAGGCGAGCAAAGATGTCGCCGCGTTGTTCAAAGTTTTTAAACTGATCGAGGCTGGCGCACGCGGGAGACAGCAGCACCATATCACCCGCGACAACCTGCGGCGCAATCTGGCGCATCGCCTGCTCCATGGTTTCCGTTTGCACGGCGACGTCCGGGCGAAGGGCCGCCAGCTGCGCGCCGTCGCGGCCGAAGCAGTACAGGCGAACGTTGTCGCCGGTCAGGTAACGGCTTAACGGCGTGAAATCAGCGGATTTCCCATCGCCGCCCAGCAGCAGATAGAGCGTTCCATCAAGATGCAGCCCATTGAGCGCCGCTTCAGTACTGCCGACGTTGGTGGCTTTAGAATCGTTGATCCAGCGCACGCCGTTGTGCTCCAGCACCAGTTGGAAACGATGCGCCAGCCCGGTGAATGTGGTCAGCGCTTTCAGGCTACTGGCGCGCGGCAGACCCGCCGCGTCCGCCAGAGCCAGGGCCGCAAGCGCGTTACTGTAGTTATGCTGGCCGCTAATCTTCATCTCTTTGACGTTGAGCACTTTCTCGCCTTTGACGCGCAGCCAGGTTTCTCCCTGCTGGCGGTTCAGGTGATAGTCACCAACGTCAACACCGAAGCTGATGCAGCGATCGTCAGCGCCGCGTACCGGCATGGTTAACGCATCGTCGGCATTAACGATACAGGCCCGGGCGTTCTCATAAACGCGCAGTTTGGCGGCGCGGTACTGCTGAAGCCCCAGCGGATAGCGGTCCATATGATCTTCGGTGACGTTAAGGATCGTCGCCGCGGCCGCCCGCAGGCTGGAGGTGGTTTCCAGCTGGAAGCTGGAAAGCTCCAGGACATAGAGTTCGCGCTCAGGATCCAGCAGCATCAGCGCCGGCAGGCCAATATTGCCCCCGACGCCAACGTTCAACCCCGCCGCTTTCGCCATTTCTCCCACAAGGGAAGTCACGGTGCTTTTACCGTTGGAACCGGTGATCGCAATAATCGGCGCCTGCGCCTCGCGGCAGAACAGTTCAATATCGCCGACTATTTCTACCCCCGCATCCGCCGCGGCGCTCAGGGAAGGATGCGCCAGCGCGATGCCAGGGCTGGCGACAATCAGGTCCGCCGTCAACAGCCAGTCTTCGTTCAGACCGCCGACATAGCGCTCAACGGCTTCCGGCAGCTTATCCAGCCCCGCCGGCGCAACGCGGGTATCCATCACCCGCGGCGTCACGCCGCGAGCCATGAAAAAGTCCACGCATGACAGGCCGGTCATACCCAGCCCAATAATGACGACTTTTTTACCCTGATAATCTGCCATGATTAACGTACCTTCAGCGTCGCCAGGCCAATCAGCACCAGCATCAGCGAAATAATCCAGAAACGCACGATAACGCGCGGTTCCGGCCAGCCTTTCAGTTCATAGTGATGGTGAATCGGCGCCATGCGGAAGATGCGCTGACCGCGCAGCTTGAAGGAGCCGACCTGCAGAATCACCGAGAGCGTTTCCACCACAAATACGCCGCCCATAATCACCAGCAGGAATTCCTGGCGCAGCAGCACGGCGATAATCCCCAGCGCGCCGCCGAGAGCCAGCGAACCCACATCGCCCATAAAGACCTGTGCCGGATAGGTGTTAAACCACAGGAAGCCCAGGCCCGCGCCGACAATCGCCGTACAGACGATCACCAGTTCACCGGCGTGACGCAAATAAGGGATATGCAGGTAGTTGGCGAAATTCATGTTCCCGGTCGCCCAGGCAACCAGCGCGAAGCCGGCGGCAACGAATACGGTTGGCATAATCGCCAGCCCATCAAGGCCGTCGGTCAGGTTGACCGCATTACCGGTCCCGACGATAACAAAATAGGCCAGCAGGACGTAGAACAGGCCCAGCTGCGGCATCACGTCTTTAAAGAACGGCACCACCAGCTGAGTCGCCGGCGTATCTTTACCCGCCATATACAGCGCAAAGGCGACGCCCAGCGCAATCACCGACATCCAGAAGTATTTCCAGCGGGCAATCAGGCCCTTGGTATCTTTGCGAACCACCTTACGGTAGTCATCAACGAAGCCGATGATGCCGTAGCCCACCAGTACCGTCAGCACGCACCAGACGTAGGGGTTAGATGGATAGGCCCACAGCAGAACGGAGACAACAATGGCGGTCAGGATCATGATCCCGCCCATGGTCGGCGTACCGCGCTTACTAAAGTGAGATTCCGGGCCATCGTTACGTACAACCTGGCCAAAGGAGAGTTTTTGCAGACGGGCGATCATGCGCGGGCCCAACCACAGAGAGATGAACAGCGCGGTCAGCAGGCTGACAATGGCGCGAAACGTCAGGTAGGAAAAGACGTTAAAGCCTGAATAATATTTGACCAAATGTTCGGCCAGCCATACTAACATGTTCCGTTCTCCTGTAATGCGCGTACTACCACTTCCATGGCGGCACTACGTGAACCCTTCACTAAAATGGTCATAATTTTATGTTCTGCGGTGAGCTCGCGCAGGCGGGTCACCAGCGTGGCCTTCTCGCTAAAATGTTCGCCAACGCCGCTGGCGCCGCTGATCTCTGCGCTCAACGTACCGACGCTCAGTACGCGATCGAGCCCGGCCGCTTTTGCCGCTTCGCCCACCTGACGATGGCACGCCTGGCTTTCCGCGCCGAGTTCGGCCATATCGCCGACGACCAGTACCCGGTAGCCCGGCATCTCAGACAGCACCTGTACCGCGGCGGTCAGCGAGCCGACGTTGGCGTTATAGGAATCATCCAGCAGCAGCTGGCTGTCGGTCAGCTGAATCGGGAATAACCGCCCCGGTACCGCTTGCAGATCTTTCAGACCCGCTTTGATCGCCTCATGCGTCGCCCCCACCGCCATTGACAGCGCCGCGGCAGCCAGCGCGTTGGCGATGTTATGGCGCCCCGGCAGCGATAGCAGTACATCAACGCTGCCCGTTGGGGTCTGCAGAGTAAATTCAGTCCCGTGCGAGGTCACATGAACGTTGGTTGCCGTGAAATCGCTGTGGGCGGCGTTCGGCGAAAAACGCCAGGTTTTACGCTCGCCAATCACGCTTTGCCAGTTCAGCCAGTCATTATTGTCGGCGTTCATAATCGCGATGCCGTTGAGCGGCAGACCGGTGTAAATTTCGCCCTTGGCTTTCGCCACGCCTTCCAGAGAGCCAAAGCCTTCCAGGTGCGCGGCGGCCAGGTTATTCACTAACGCGGCTTCGGGACGGGTCAGGCTAACGGTCCAGGCAATTTCCCCCTGGTGATTAGCGCCTAACTCGATGACCGCGTAGTCATGTTCTTTGGTGAGACGCAGCAGCGTCATCGGCACGCCGATATCGTTGTTCAGGTTACCTGCGGTATACAGCGTATTGCCGCACTGGCTCAGAATCGCCGCGGTCATCTCTTTAACCGAGGTTTTTCCGGAAGATCCGGTCAGCGCGACCACGCGCGCCGGCACCTGCTGACGCACCCACGCGGCCAGTTCGCCAAACGCCAGACGCGTATCCTTCACCACCACCTGCGGTAGATCGCAGGCCAGATGACGGCTGACCAACAGCGCGCCCGCGCCGGCAGCTTTCGCCTGTTCGGCAAAGTCATGCGCATCAAAGCGCTCGCCTTTTAGCGCCACGAACAGGCAGCCCGCCGTGATTTTACGGGTATCGGAGGTGACGTCATCAATCGCCACATCGCGGCCGTGCAGCTCGCCATGCGTGATGCCGGCGAGCTGGCTGAGAGTCAAGCGAATCATGCTACCGCCCCCAGCAGACGCGCTACGGTGACGCGGTCAGAGTAATCGAGTCGGCGATTGCCGACGATTTGATAGTCCTCGTGGCCTTTGCCCGCCACCAGAACGACGTCGTTTTCTTTCGCCTGCATCACCGCATTAGTGACCGCTTCCGCACGACCTTCCACCGCCCTGGCATGGCCCGCGTCCAGCATGCCGGCCAGAATGTCGTTGATAATCGCCCGCGGCTCTTCGGTGCGCGGGTTGTCGTCGGTGACAACCACGATATCGGCAAACTCTTCGGCGATAGCGCCCATCAGCGGACGCTTGCCTTTGTCGCGATCCCCGCCGCAGCCAAATACGCACCACAGTTTACCGCGACAGTGCAGACGCGCCGCCTGCAGCGCTTTTTCCAGCGCATCAGGCGTGTGGGCGTAATCAACGACCACGGTCGGTTTACCCGGCGCGGCGAACACTTCCATACGCCCGCATACCGGCTGCAGGCGCGCGGCGGTTTTCAGCAGATCGGCAAGCGGATAGCCCAGCGCCAGCAGGGTGGCTAAGGCCAGCAGCAGATTGCTGACGTTAAAGGCGCCCATCAGGCGGCTTTCGATCTCGCCGTTCCCCCAGCTGGAGGCAAACTGAATGGTGGCGCCGCTATCGTGATAGCTCACGGCGGTCGCTTTGAGCCAGCGGCCCCGGCAGTTCGGGTTAATGTGATCTTCCATCGATACGGCAACCGCATCCGGCAGTTTCGCCAGCCAGCGGCGACCGACTTCATCGTCCGCATTAACAATCGCCTGCCCGCAATGGTGGGTTGAGTAGAGCAGCCATTTCGCCGCTTCGTAATGTTCCATATCACCGTGGTAATCGAGGTGATCGCGGCTCAGGTTGGTGAAGACCGAGGCGGCAAACTGCAGCGCGGCTACGCGATGCTGCACCAGCCCGTGGGAAGAGACTTCCATCGCGGCGAACGTCGCCCCCTGCCCTGCCAGGCCAGAGAGTACGTGTTGAACATCAACGGCCGAACCGGTGGTGTTTTCCGTTGGGATAACTTTCTCCAGCAGGCCATTGCCTACGGTTCCCATTACCGCGCTGGTTTCCCCCAGCAGCTGCGCCCACAGCGCCAGCAGCTGTGTCGTGGTGGTCTTACCGTTAGTCCCGGTGACGCCCACCAGGCGCAGTTGTTCCGAAGGCTGATGGTAAAAACGCCCGGCCAGCGCGGATAAGCGCTCGTTGAGTTGGCTCAGATAGATAACCGGCACACCGTGCATTTCACGGATTTCGCCGTCATGGGCCTCATCTTTGGCCTCAGCAATAATGGCAGCAACACCTTGCGCTATCGCCTGCGGGATATAACGACGCCCGTCCGCCTGATGACCTAAAACCGCGACAAAAAGATCGCCAGAAGCAGCCACCCGGCTGTCCAGCGTCATTTCTCGCAGAATTCGCTCCGGCGCATTTGGCACCCACGGAGCGAGAAGGTCGCGCAAATTACGATCTGCCACCTGTTCCCTCGCCTTGATTAATCACTAATTCACTTTTTTCAGCCGTTGCCAGCGCATCCGGTTCAATGTTCATGGTGCGCAGTACGCCTCCCATGATGGCACCGAAGACCGGCGCGGAAACGGCGCCGCCGTAGTATTTACCCGCCTGCGGATCGTTGATCACCACCACCAGCGCAAAGCGCGGATGGCTGGCGGGCGCAACGCCTGCGGTGTAAGCAATGTATTTGTTGATGTAGCGGCCGTCGGGCCCTACTTTTTTCGCCGTACCGGTTTTAATGGCGATGCGATAGCCTTTGATCGCCGCCTTCACGCCGCCGCCGCCGGGCAGCGCCACGCTTTCCATCATATGAACAACGGTACGAACGAGTGATTCCGGGAAGACGCGCTCGCCCGGAACCGGTGGATCAACTTTGGTAATCGACAGCGGGCGATATATGCCGTAGCTGCCGATCGTTGCGTAGACTCGCGCTAACTGTAACGGGGTTACCATTAGCCCATAGCCGAAAGAAAAGGTGGCCCTCTCTATGTCAGACCACCGTTGTTTTTGAGGGTATAAGCCACTGCGTTCTCCGACCAACCCCAAATTGGTCGCTTTTCCGAGTCCAAAACGTGAGTAAGTATCTACTAACGCTGAGGACGGCATCGCTAACGCCAGCTTAGAAACACCGACGTTACTCGACTTCTGTAGTACCCCGGTCAGGGTCAATTCGCTGTAGCGCGCCACGTCTTTGATTTCGTGGCCGTTAATTCGATAAGGAATGGTGTTCAGTACGGTATTTTCGTTAACAATGCCGCGCTGAAGCGCCGTCATCACTACCATCGGCTTCACCGTTGAACCCGGCTCAAACACGTCGGTAATGGCGCGGTTACGCATCGTATCTTTGGAGGTACCCGCGAAATTATTCGGGTTGTACGACGGGCTGTTGGCCATCGCCAGCACTTCGCCGGTGTTAACGTCGACCAGAACCGCGGTACCTGACTCTGCTTTGTTGAATGCCACCGCATTATTCAGCTCGCGATACACCAGCGCCTGCAGGCGTTCGTCAATGCTCAGCGCCAGGTTATGCGCGGCCTGGCTATCGGTGGACGAAATATCTTCGATTACCCGACCATAGCGGTCTTTACGCACGATACGCTCGCCGGGCTGGCCGGTAAGCCACTTATCAAAGCTCTTCTCTACGCCCTCAATCCCCTGGCTATCGACGTTAGTGAAGCCAATGAGGTGAGCGGTTACTTCGCCAGACGGATAGTAGCGGCGGGACTCTTCCCGCAGATGAATCCCCGGCAGCTTCAATTTACGGATGTAGTCGGCCATATCAGGGTTCACCTGACGCGCCAGATAGATAAAACGCATCCGTGGATTGGTATTGATGCGCGATGCCAGCTGATCCAGCGGCATATTCAGCGCATCGGCCAGCGCCTTCCAGCGGTTGTCCAGGGTCACGCCCCCGGCTTCATGCAGCTCTTTCGGGTCAGCCCAGATAGCTTTTACCGGCACGCTCACCGCCAGCGGGCGGCCGGAACGATCGGTTATCATTCCGCGCGCGGTAGAGACTTCCTGCACGCGCAGAGAACGCATATCGCCCTGGCGTACCAGCATGTCCGGGCTAATCACCTGTAGCCAGGCCACGCGGCCCAGCAGGAAGCCCAGCGCCAGCAGAATACAGCCGCACAGCAACGCAAAACGCCAACTGATAAAGTTGGCCTGTTCTTCCTGACGTTTTGCTTTTGGCGTTTTCGGCGCTGCTTTCATGCGTCGCAATAATCCTTATTTCTGTACAACGATATTTTCTTGTGATGGATCGACGTGCTGCATCTGCAGCTTCTCGGTCGCGATCCGCTCAACCCGACTGTGATCGCCGAGAGCATTTTCTTCGAGGATCAGGTTGCGCCATTCAATATCCAGCGCGTCGCGTTCCAGCACCAGCTGTTCGCGCTGCGCGGTTAAGAGGCGAGTATGGTGCGCCGTTGTCACCACCGTAATCGCCGTAATAATGATGCAAATGAACAGGCAGAGTGGCAGCTTCCCAAACCGCAGAAGGTCGTCTCCGATCACGCCAGGCAAAGCATGGCGCTCGTTGCTTCCTATCGACCCTTTCACCTTGCTTAGGGCTTCTGTCACTCTGCCGATCATGCGTTCGTCCTCTCTGCAATACGCAGAACTGAACTACGGGCACGAGGATTTTCAGCTACCTCTTTTTCGCCCGGCATCAACTTGCCTAATGCTCTTAGCTCACGGCCGCCCAGTTTTTTAAGCTGCTCTTCGGTCATCGGTAACCCTGCCGGAACCTGCGGACCGCGGCTTTGCTCGCGCATAAAGCGCTTCACAATACGGTCTTCCAGCGAGTGGAAACTGATGATTGAGAGCCGCCCGCCCGGGGCCAGCACGCTGAGCGAGCTTTTTAGCGCCTGCTCTATCTCCTCCAGTTCACTGTTCACCCAAATGCGCACCGCCTGGAAGGTACGGGTCGCGGGATGTTTGAATTTATCTTTCACCGGCGTCGCCGCCGCAACGACCTCCGCCAGCTCTTTGGTACGCGTCATCGGTTCCACGCGGTTGCGTTCAACGATGGCGCGGGCAATGCGTTTACCAAAGCGCTCTTCGCCGAAGGTTTTGATGACCCAGGCGATATCGGCTTCGTCGGCGGTTTGTAGCCATTCAGCGGCTGACTGGCCGCGCGTCGGATCCATGCGCATATCCAGCGGACCATCGCGCATAAAAGAGAAGCCACGTTCAGCGTCATCCAGCTGCGGTGAGGAGACGCCAAGATCGAGCAGAATACCGTCGATCTTGCCGGTTAGATTGCGCTCGCCAACATAGTCGGCCAGCTGAGAAAAAGGACCATGAACGATGGAAAAGCGGGGATCATCGATAGTTTTCGCGACGGCGATAGCCTGCGGGTCGCGATCGATCGCCAGCAGGCGTCCCTCCGCTCCCAGCTGGGAGAGAATCAGGCGCGAGTGGCCGCCGCGGCCAAAGGTACCATCAATGTAGATACCGTCAGGACGAATATTCAGGCCGTTAACGGCTTCATCCAGAAGTACCGTAGTGTGTTTATAATTTTCCATCATTTTACAAAGACAAATCCTGCAGGCGCTCCGACAGTTCCCCGGAAGCGGACTGCTCAGCGTCGATATCTTCCTTGACCCGTTGATACCAGGTCGTTTCGTCCCACAGCTCAAACTTATTGAACTGCCCGACCAGCATCACTTCTTTTGTCAGCCCGGCGTGTTGCCGCAGCACCGGGGCGATTAATAGCCTCCCGGCGCTATCCATCTGACATTCGCTGGCATGTCCCAGAAGCAAACGCTGTACGCGCCGCTCGGTGGGGTTCATGCTCGATAAACGCGATAATTTTTGCTCGATGATTTCCCATTCAGGCAAAGGGTAAAGCAGCAGGCACGGGTGATGGATGTCAATGGTGCATACCAATTGACCGGAAGCGTTCTCGATCAGCCCGTCGCGGTAGCGCGTCGGTACGGCCAGACGGCCTTTACTGTCGAGATTGACTAACGTTGCCCCACGGAACATGCCAGCCTCACCCCTTTTCGCCACTTTACCCCACAAATTCCCACAAGAAGGAGTTTACGGAGCGGAGGAAAAGCTTGTCAAGCCAGCACGGATGCCAACAGAGCTCAAAAACCCATTATTTACAGCCGATATTCGCCCTGAGGAAAAATCAACCAACAAACGAGGCAAATTAACGTTATGAATATCGGTAAGAAAACAACCAACAAACTTGTAACAGTTAAAGCAGCAAAATATCTTCGAAGGGAAAATATAAAGTGTCAGTTTGCGACGCGAGCGGCATTTTAGGCCATTCTGATGACCGTTAACAGCACCAGTTTTCACAGGAGAGGCACTCTTACTGCGGGGTACAGCGCTTATCGCTACCATAATAGCGAGGAAATGAGTGTTAATTCAGCAACTCACCCGCTGAATGTAACAAAATAATACAAATAAATACGCTAATCCTTTTATGGGCTAATTAAACCGTGGAATAAATGGCACGAAGAATAAAATTAAAAGAGATGTCAGGAAGATTAAGGATTTGTCTGAAAGATCCTTAACCCTGCAATTTTTACGTCATCTCAGCGCATTATCGCCAGACGCGTCTCCGTCTGGCGAATGCTCTACGAATAATCCTGGTCACGCGCTTAGCGGCGATTCAGGCTGCCGCGACGATAAAGATTGCGCCGGATACGGCTTAACCCTGGTTTCGGCTTACGCGGTTCATCAAGGCTGGCGAGCACGATCTCCAGCACGCGCTCCGCCACGTCGCGGTGGCGCTGGGCCACGGCTAAAACGGGACACTGGAGGAAATCCAGCAGCTCATTATCGCCAAAAGTGGCAATAGCCAGCTCGGAAGGCAGCTTCCCTTCCCGGCGCAGCGTGACGTCCATCACGCCCTGCAGCAGCGGAAACGAAGTCGTAAACAGCGCCTGAGGCATTGGATGCGTTTCCAGCCACTTTTCAAAGAGCTGCGCCGCGGCTTCGCGCTCGTAGCTGTTTGCATAGAGGAAATGCACCTCTCGCGGATCGTCCTTCCATGCCGTACGGAATCCCTGCTCGCGCAGGAAGCTCACCGAAAGCTCCGGCAGCGCGCCAAGGTACAGCACCGTTTCAGCCGGAAACTTACGCAATTCCGCACCGAGCATTTCAGCATCGTCCTGATCGGCGCCCACCACGCTGGTGAAGTGCTCTCGATCGAGCGCGCGGTCGAGCGCGACAATCGGGAACGGATCGTTAGCCCAGCGCTGATAGAACGGATGTTCAGGCGGTAATGAGGTGGAAACGATTATCGCGTCGACCTGACGCTGCAGCAGATGCTCAATGCAGCGCATTTCGTTATCCGGCTGATCCTCGGAGCAGGCGATCAATAGCTGATAGCCGCGCTGGCGCGCCTGACGCTCCAGGTAATTAGCGATGCGCGTATAGCTGGTGTTTTCCAGGTCCGGGATAACCAGACCAATGGACCGCGTACGTCCTGCACGCAAGCCTGCAGCAACCGCATTCGGATGATAGTTGTGCTCACGAACCACCGCCATCACCTTTTCAACAGTTTTATCGCTAACGCGATACTGCTTCGCTTTCCCATTAATCACATAGCTAGCGGTCGTTCGCGAGACACCGGCCAGCCGGGCGATTTCATCCAGTTTCACAATTGCCCCTTGGGTAATAAGTACAGAACATAACCATTCTTCAGGTATGGATTCGTTTTTATAACATCTAAGCGCAGAAAAGTAAGCGCAGCAACCGCTTTAGTCCACAGTTCCCACCGATTTCGCAAAAAAATAGCCCGACAGGCTGTGTCGGGCTATTTTTACGTCGGTTTCAGCGGCTCAGCGCATGATTTTGTCGCCGCGCGACAATCCGACTACGCCCGAGCGGGCGACTTCAACAATTCGCGCCACGTCGCGCAGCGAAGCCAAAAACGCATCCAGCTTATCGCTGGTTCCCGCCAGCTGAACGGTATAGATAGACGGCGTGACGTCGATAATTTGCCCACGGAAGATTTCCGTATTGCGCTTGACCTCATCGCGTCCATAGCCGCTGGCCTGGACCTTCACCAGCATAATTTCACGCTCAACGTGCGCGCCTTGTCCGAGCTCGTTAACGCGCAGCACGTCGACCAGCTTGTGCAGCTGCTTTTCTATCTGCTCAATCGCTTTCTCATCGCCAACGGTTTGAATCGTCATTCTGGATAACGTCGGATCGTCCGTCGGCGCTACCGTCAGGCTTTCAATATTATAACCGCGCTGTGAAAAGAGGCCGATCACGCGGGATAGCGCGCCCGATTCGTTCTCCAGTAATACTGATAATATCCGGCGCATAATCAGGTCCTCTCCGTTTTGCTCAGCCACATCTCGTCCATACCGCCGCCGCGAATCTGCATGGGGTATACATGCTCACTGCCGTCAACCGTTACATCAACGAAAACCAGTCGATTATTACGCACCTGCTCCAGCGCCTCAGCGAGCTTCGCTTCCAGCTCCTGCGGGTCGCTGATACGAATCCCCACGTGGCCGTAGGCTTCCGCGACGCGAGCAAAATCAGGCAATGACTCCATATAGGATTGTGAATGACGGCCAGAGTAAAGCATATCCTGCCACTGCTTCACCATCCCGAGGTAGCGGTTATTGAGGTTCAGCACCAGCACCGGCAGCTCGTACTGCAGCGCGGTGGAGAGCTCCTGAATATTCATCTGGATGCTGCCATCGCCGGTCACGCAAATCACCGTTTCTTCCGGCAGCGCCATCTTCACGCCCAGCGCGGCGGGAAGGCCAAATCCCATCGTTCCCAGACCACCTGAGTTGATCCAGCGCCGCGGTTTGTCGAAAGGATAATAAAGCGCCGCGAACATCTGATGCTGACCCACATCGGACGTCACGTACGCATCGCCGTGCGTCAGCCGCCAGATGGTCTCAATTACCGCCTGCGGTTTAATCTTGCCGCTTTGCGTGTCGTACTGCAGGCAATGACGCGCGCGCCACTGCTCAATCTGCTGCCACCAGTCGCGGATTTCATCCAGCGGCTGCTGAGTCTCTTCATGGTCGAGCAGTTCCAGCATCTGTTCCAGTACCAGGCGGGCGTCGCCAACGATAGGCACGTCGGCAGGAACGGTCTTGGATATCGAAGTGGGATCGATATCAATATGCAGCACCGTCGCGTTCGGACAGTACCTGGCCAGATTATTCGTTGTACGATCGTCGAAGCGCACGCCAACGGCGAAAATCACGTCGGAATGGTGCATGGTCATATTGGCTTCATAGGTCCCATGCATGCCCAGCATCCCTAACGCCTGCTGGTGCGAGGCAGGGAAGGCGCCCAGCCCCATCAGCGAAGACGCCACCGGCAGCTTCAGTTTCTCAACCAGCGCAAATAGCTGCGGTTCACACTGCGCGTTTATTGCCCCGCCACCGACGTAAACCACCGGTTTTTTGGCCGCCACCAGCGTCTGCAGCGCACGTTTAATCTGCCCTTTATGACCCGACGTCGTCGGATTATAAGAGCGCATGCTGACCGTATCTGGCCAGGCGTACGGCAGTTTTTTCGCCGGATTGAGAATATCTTTCGGTAGATCCACGACGACCGGGCCGGGACGCCCGCTGGCCGCCAGCCAGAACGCTTTTTTCAGCACGCCGGGAATATCTTCGGTTTGCTTAACCAGAAAGCTGTGTTTTACCACCGGTCGGGAGATCCCCACCATGTCGCACTCCTGGAAAGCATCGTAGCCAATTAAGGACGTCGCGACCTGACCGGAAAGAATCACCAGCGGAATGGAATCCATATAAGCCGTCGCAATGCCGGTAATCGCGTTAGTCGCCCCCGGACCCGAGGTCACCAGGACTACCCCGACCTCGCCCGTTGCGCGCGCAAGGCCATCCGCCATATGCACGGCAGCTTGCTCATGGCGGACCAGTACGTGATCGATTCCGCCAAGGGTATGTAACGCATCATAGATATCGAGGACCGCGCCCCCGGGATAACCGAACACCTGCTTGACGCCCTGATCGACCAGCGACTGGACGACCATTTCGGCTCCTGACAACATCTCCATGGTTTGCCTCCCGGCTTATAGTTTTTAACGACAGCGGAATCCGATTTCCGCGCGCTCGCACAAGACGAAGCGCAAAAGCTTCGTCCTGAGGTGAATAGACTGCATGCCGTTACCATAACTGCTCGCTAACGGGCAGGCAATTGGCGACCGTCGGCACCTAAGAGGCATTAAAAGGATAAAAGAAAGGTTCGCAGCTAAAACACGGTGAAAAACTTCGGAGATAAGAAAATATGATAGTCAATGCTCGGGGAAAATAACCAACTACAGCAAATCATCCATTTTTTAACGGGCAGCGCCGGGGGCGGACAAGCGCAAACAGAATAAAATTCTACGTTTAGTAATTTTTGTCACACAAAGCAGGAGCCGAAGCCCCCGTTTGTATCGCGACCGTTTAGCGCTGGCAGATATTGACCAGCAATTCTTCCATCCACTGATGCCCTTTATCACGGCCCGCCGCTTCATGCCATGAAAGATAGCAGGTACGGCTATTCACTTTCAGCGGCAACGGTAATATTTGCAAATCCAGCTTATCGGCAAACTCGCTGGCTAACCAGCGCGGTGCGATAGCAACCATATTGGTCTGGGAAACCACATTTAATACGCTGACCATCGCGTTACCTTGATAAGCAATACGCGATTGTTTATCCGCGGTGTCATACCACGGCTGGCTAAATGAAGCGTAGCGATCGAGAGCGACAACCGCGTGCTCCTCCTGATAAATATCATTTTCCATCATTGGGCCAGAAATACGCGGATGTTTCCGGCTCGCCACCAGCACCATTTCATCTTTAAATAAAGGCACGCAGGCAAACTCAGGGCGACGAAACTCTTCATAACCAATAACGAATTCAATTTCCTGATAACGTAATTGATGTTCCGTGTTTTGATTCAATGCCGATTTAAAGACCAAATGAATGTTGGGCGCAATCTCGCCAACTTTATTGAAAATAACCGAAGTCAATGCATTATCCAGCGGGCTGCAAACGCATAAATTAAAGACCCGCTCGCTGCTGAGCGGCTCGAAGCCCGAGCCCGGCAACTCGTTCTGCACTAATTGTAATGCCTGTCGTACAGAACCAAATAGCTGATAAGCACGCGCCGTTGGCTGGATGCCGCGCCCATAACGAACAAACAGCTCATCATTAAACATCACTTTCAGTCTTGATACGGCATTGCTGACCGCCGGCTGCGACATCCCCAGGGAATGTGCCGCACGGGTGATATTTTGTTCCTGCATTACCGCATCAAATACGGTTAACAGATTCAGGTCGACCATTCTCAGCTGAGGTTTTGCGTTTTCCACCTCTGAGTCCGGCTTATATTCAGTATTTTCTTTTAACATATTTAACTCCACTGTCACGCTAAATTCCCTTTGCCAAAGTGCAGTAATTAATTCTGAAAATATCATTTACCATGCATATGACATTTACAAAAGGGCAAAGATGAATTTTAGGAATATATTAAGGTTATGAGTGGCGACGAAAATTCTGCGGTTGAACGTACTCGCAACCCCCTAACCATATTGTTTACTTGATAAAACCAAGTGTACCCATAAATATCAAAAATAAACAATAACAGCAGCGGTTAACTATAATTTAAGCACTATTACAATATCGGTTTAAGCTGCCCTTAACATTCACATTTTATTATCATTGATAATTCCCCCTTACAAACATGGACACATTCAGCAAACAAATAAATTCAGCTATTTCATTAAGATATGATTCTGGCCAGGCGCGCTATCCTTGCGGCTCTCAGCGAAAATCAAAATTATCAAATAGTGAAAATATCTCAACATGCGCTGATGTCCTAAAAAGGATCATCGGCAAAAAAGCGCGATCGTCAGCACAATTAGCTAATTCTTCTCGCGGGTAAAAAGACCTTTTCTTCACCCAAGGGTTGACATCAAACCCCATATCCAGTAACTCTAAATGCATAACGATTTCATCTGGAGCATGACGCAATGATTCGCAGCATTCGCTTTCTCAGCCTATTACTACTAAACGCATCCATTTTGCGCGGTAGGCTGTTGGGCGACGTTCATCGTTAAGTCATCTTCCAGCAAGACTATAAAACCCGCGCCAATGCGCGGGTTTTTTTATGCTCGTAAGCAAGGCGCCAGGACACAGACCAAGGATCTAAACCATGAGCCAGCAAGTCATTATTTTCGATACGACCTTACGCGACGGTGAACAAGCGTTACAAGCCAGCCTGAGTGTGAAAGAGAAACTGCAGATTGCTATGGCCCTGGAGCGGATGGGCGTTGACGTCATGGAAGTGGGCTTCCCAGTCTCGTCTCCAGGCGACTTTGAATCCGTGCAAACCATCGCGCGCACGATCAAAAACAGCCGCGTTTGCGCCCTGGCCCGCTGCGTAGAAAAAGATATCGATGTTGCAGCAGAATCATTAAAAGTGGCGGAAGCGTTCCGTATTCACACTTTTATCGCCACCTCGCCGATGCATATCGCCACCAAGCTGCGCAGTAACCTGGATGAGGTTATTGAACGTGCCATCTATATGGTGAAGCGCGCACGCAACTACACTGACGATGTCGAGTTTTCCTGTGAAGACGCTGGCCGTACGCCGATTGCCGATCTGGCTCGCGTCGTTGAAGCCGCGATTAATGCAGGCGCAACGACCATCAATATTCCGGATACCGTCGGCTACACCATGCCGTTCGAATTCGCCAACATCATCACCGGTTTGTACGAACGCGTGCCTAACATCGACAAGGCCATTATCTCCGTCCATACCCATGACGACTTAGGCATCGCGGTCGGTAACGCCCTCGCAGCGGTCCACGCCGGCGCTCGCCAGGTTGAAGGCGCGATGAACGGTATCGGCGAACGCGCCGGCAACTGCTCGCTGGAAGAAGTGATCATGGCGATTAAAGTGCGCAAAGACATTATGAATGTGCACACCCGCATTAATCACCAGGAAATCTGGCGTACCAGCCAGACCGTCAGCCAGATTTGCAATATGCCGATCCCTGCCAACAAAGCTATCGTCGGAACCGGCGCCTTTGCCCACTCTTCCGGTATTCACCAGGACGGCGTGCTGAAGAATCGCGAAAACTACGAAATCATGACGCCGGAATCTATCGGCCTGAACCAGGTGCAGCTGAACCTGACCTCACGCTCCGGCCGCGCGGCGGTGAAACACCGTATGGAAGAGATGGGCTATAAAGACACCGACTACAACATGGACCATCTGTATGACGCGTTCCTCAAGCTGGCGGATAAAAAGGGCCAGGTATTTGACTATGACCTGGAAGCGTTAGCCTTCATTAATAAACAGCAGGAAGAACCGGAGCATTTCCGCCTGGATTACTTCAGCGTGCAGTCCGGCTCCAGCGATATCGCAACCGCCTCCGTGAAGCTGGCATGCGGTGATGAAACAAAAGCTGAGGCCGCCAACGGTAACGGCCCGGTGGACGCCATTTATCAGGCCATTAACCGCATCACCGGCTATGAGATTGAGCTGGTCAAATATGACCTCAACGCCAAGGGTCAGGGTAAGGATGCGCTGGGCCAGGTGGACATCGTGGCGAACTACAACGGCCGCCGCTTCCACGGCGTGGGTCTGGCGACGGATATCGTGGAATCTTCCGCGAAAGCCATGGTTCACGTCCTGAACAATATCTGGCGCGCCGCTGAAGTCGAAAAAGAATTGCAACGCAAAGCTCAGAATAAAGAGAACAATAAGGAAACCGTGTAATGTCGAAGAATTACCATATTGCTGTTTTACCAGGTGATGGTATTGGCCCGGAAGTCATGAACCAGGCGATGAAAGTACTGGAAGCCGTTCGCCACCGTTTTGATATGCGCATTACCACCAGCCAGCACGACGTCGGCGGTGTCGCCATCGATCGTCAGGGCACTCCCCTGCCGCAGACTACCGTCGAAGGCTGCGAACAGGCCGACGCGATCCTGTTTGGCTCCGTTGGCGGACCGAAATGGGAGCACCTGCCGCCCGCGGAGCAGCCGGAGCGCGGCGCGCTGCTGCCCCTGCGTAAGCATTTCAAATTATTCAGCAACCTGCGCCCGGCTAAGCTGTACCAGGGCCTGGAAGAGTTTTGCCCGCTGCGCGCCGATATCGCCGCTAACGGCTTCGACATTTTATGCGTCCGCGAACTGACCGGCGGCATTTACTTCGGCCAGCCGAAAGGCCGTGAAGGCAGCGGCCAGCATGAGAAAGCGTTCGATACCGAGGTGTATCATCGCTTTGAGATTGAGCGTATCGCCCATATTGCGTTCGAGTCCGCCCGCAAGCGTCGCCACAAAGTGACCTCGATTGATAAAGCGAACGTGCTGCAGTCTTCTATTTTGTGGCGTGAAATCGTTAGTGAAGTCAGTAAGCAGTATCCTGACGTTGAGCTGTCGCATATGTATATCGACAACGCCACCATGCAGCTGATCAAAGATCCGTCCCAGTTTGACGTCCTGCTGTGCTCCAATCTTTTCGGCGACATCCTGTCTGACGAATGCGCCATGATTACCGGTTCAATGGGCATGCTGCCGTCCGCCAGCCTCAACGAGCAAGGCTTTGGTTTATATGAACCCGCAGGCGGTTCCGCGCCGGATATCGCCGGTAAAAACATCGCTAACCCCATCGCGCAGATCCTCTCCCTGGCGCTGCTGCTGCGCTATAGCCTGGATGCCGATAACGCGGCAACCGCGATTGAAAATGCGATCAACCGCGCATTAGAAGAAGGCGTACGCACCGGCGATTTAGCGCGCGGCGCGGCGGCGGTCAGTACCGATGAAATGGGCGATATCATTGCCCGCTATGTCGCTGAAGGGGTGTAATCATGGCGAAGACGTTATACGAAAAGTTGTTTGATGCTCACGTGGTTTATGAAGCGCAAAACGAAACCCCGCTGCTGTACATTGACCGTCATCTGGTTCACGAAGTGACCTCGCCGCAGGCGTTTGACGGTCTGCGCGCCCACAAACGCCCGGTACGTCAGCCGGGCAAAACCTTCGCCACGATGGATCACAACGTTTCAACGCAGACGAAAGACATTAACGCGTCCGGCGAAATGGCGCGTATCCAGATGCAGGAGTTAATTAAAAACTGCAAAGAGTTCGGCGTGGAACTGTACGATCTGAACCACCCTTTCCAGGGCATCGTCCACGTGATGGGGCCGGAACAGGGCGTCACCCTGCCGGGTATGACCATCGTCTGCGGCGACTCACACACGGCAACCCATGGCGCATTCGGCGCGCTGGCCTTCGGTATCGGCACCTCTGAAGTCGAGCACGTCCTGGCTACGCAAACGCTGAAGCAGGGCCGCGCTAAAACCATGAAGATCGAAGTCAAAGGTAAAGCGGCTCCGGGCATCACCGCCAAAGATATCGTTCTGGCGATCATCGGTAAAACCGGCAGCGCCGGCGGTACCGGGCACGTTGTTGAATTTTGCGGCGAAGCCATTCGCGATTTAAGCATGGAAGGCCGCATGACCCTGTGCAATATGGCTATCGAAATGGGCGCGAAAGCAGGCCTGGTCGCGCCTGACCAGACCACATTTGATTACGTGAAAGGCCGCCTGCACGCGCCGAAAGGCAAGGATTTTGACGAAGCCGTCGCCTGGTGGAAAACCCTGACCACCGATGATGGCGCGACGTTTGACAGCGTTGTCACCCTGCAGGCGGAAGAGATTGCCCCGCAGGTCACCTGGGGCACCAACCCAGGCCAGGTCATCTCCGTCACCGATATCATCCCGGACCCGGCATCATTCACCGACCCGGTAGAGCGCGCGAGCGCGGAAAAAGCGCTGGCCTATATGGGCCTGAAATCTGGCGTACCGTTAACCGACGTGGCGATTGATAAAGTCTTTATCGGCTCCTGCACCAACTCGCGTATCGAAGACTTACGCGCGGCGGCCGAAATCGCGAAAGGCCGCAAAGTCGCGCCGGGCGTTCAGGCGCTGGTCGTGCCAGGCTCTGGTCCGGTAAAAGCGCAGGCCGAAGCCGAAGGCCTGGATAAAATCTTTATTGAAGCCGGTTTTGAGTGGCGTTTACCCGGCTGCTCCATGTGCCTGGCGATGAACAACGACCGCCTGAACCCGGGCGAGCGCTGCGCCTCCACCAGCAACCGTAACTTTGAAGGCCGTCAGGGCCGCGGCGGGCGCACTCACCTGGTCAGCCCGGCCATGGCAGCCGCGGCGGCCGTTACCGGTCATTTCGCCGATATCCGTAGCTTGAAATAAGGAAACCATCATGGCAGAGAAATTTACCCAACATACCGGCCTGGTGGTTCCGCTGGACGCCGCGAACGTCGATACCGATGCAATCATTCCAAAGCAGTTCCTGCAGAAAGTCACGCGTACCGGTTTTGGCGCCCATCTGTTTAACGACTGGCGCTTCCTGGATGACAAAGGCGAACAGCCTAACCCGGAATTCGTGCTGAACTTCCCGGAATATAAAGGCGCCTCTATCCTGCTGGCGCGGGAAAACTTCGGCTGCGGCTCTTCGCGCGAGCACGCGCCGTGGGCGCTGACCGATTACGGTTTTAAAGTCGTCATCGCGCCGAGCTTCGCCGATATCTTCTACGGCAACAGCTTTAACAATCAGCTGCTGCCGGTCACCCTGAGCGAAGCGCAGGTCGATGAGCTGTTTAAGCTGGTCCACTCTCAGCCGGGCATTAAGTTTGAAGTCGATCTGGAAGCCGAAGTGGTTAAAGCAGGCGATAAATCTTACAGCTTTAAAATTGACGCTTTCCGCCGCCACTGCATGCTGAACGGTCTGGACAGCATCGGCCTGACTTTGCAGCATGAAGAGGCGATCTCAGCCTATGAGAAAAAACAGCCGGCCTTTATGAATTAAGGCAGCCGCCATGTATATCTCAGCCCGGACCGCGATCCGGGCTTTTTTTTCGCCGGTAAAAATGAGATCTGGCGCACATATATCAATATTCGTCGCTATAACGGGGCGACATTTTCGCCGCGATAAAAATAAATCATTATCAATTGGGCATCTATTCAATCATTCCCCTACTCTTTTTGTGTCATTCCACAAGTACAAGTAAAAAATCGATTGAAATATTTAAGGTAAAAACACTAATGTGTAAATAAATTGTTAATCCCATAGAATCACGCTATAGCTCCGCGCAAAAAAAAGCATTATTTTTCTATTAAACGCCTCGTTATCTTTCCCCACAGAGAAATATTAACTTTGGACAGGCCAGAATCGCCGTAAAAGGCTATCAGGCATCCAGTGGAGAGAGCATATGAGCCACTATCCCCATCTTTTTTCCCCGTTGACCATTAACGGAATGACAATAAAAAACCGCATCATCATGCCGCCAATGGGCACTAACCTGGCGAGCCTGAACGGGGAAGTCACGCAGGAGCAGATTGACTACTATGAGCTACGCGCGCGGGGCGGCACAGGACTCATCACTATCGAGAATATTTGCATCGATTTTCCTTTCGCCTCTAACGGCACTACGCAGCTGCGTATCGATAACGATCAATATATTCCGCGCCTGTTCAAATTAACCGAAACCTTACATAAACACGGCGCCTGCGTCAGTATTCAATTAAACCACGCCGGCGCGTCGGCCTATGCGTATCGCCTGAACGGCGAAATGCCGCTGTCTTCTTCCAGCACGCCGTCCAAAAAGAACGGGAATATCCCCCGCCCGATGACGCACGATGAGATATATCATGCCGTCGATAAATTTGGTGACGCGGCGGAGCGCGTTCGCCGCGCTGGATTCGACTGCGTGGAAATTCACGCCGGCCACTCTTATTTAATTAGCCAGTTTTTATCACCGCTGTTTAATAAGCGCACCGATGAATTTGGCGGCAGCGTAGAGAATCGCGCCAGAATATTAACCCTAATCGTCGATAAGGTACGGGCCTGCGTAGGCCCGCGTTTTCCGGTCAGCCTGCGTATTAGCGCCGATGACTTTCTGAAAGGTGGAAATACGCTCGAAGACTCCTTGCGGATCCTCGAACTGTGCCAGGAAAAAGTGGATATTATCAACGTCTCCGCCGCGCAAAACGACAACCTCAATTTCCAGATTGACCAGATGTCTCTGGAAGATGGCTGGAAGCGCTATCTCTCTCGCGCGGTACGCGACAAATTCCACAAGCCCACGGTGATTGCCGGCAACATCCGTACCCCGAAAGTCGCCGAAGATATTATCGCCAGCGGCGATGCCGACCTGATTGCCATTGGCCGCGGCCTGATCGCCGAGCCGGAGTGGGTGCAAAAAGTTCAAAGCGGCAACGAACGTTTGATGCGGAAATGCATCTCCTGCAACATTGGCTGCGCGGATCACCGCATCGCCCGCTCCCGCCCTCTTCGCTGCTCGATCAACCCGGATATCATCCACGGCGACGCGTATAAGCAGCAGCGCGTGATCCGCGATACCAACGTCGTGGTCATCGGCGCGGGTACGGCGGGAATGGAAGCGGCCTGCACCGCGGCTGAAGTCGGCTGCCATACCTGGCTGCTGGAAGAGAAGCACAGCATCGGCGGACTGGCCAGCGAGATCTCCCTGCTGCCGGAGAAAAAGCGTATCGCTGATTTTCCGCAGTTTATGAAAAACCGTATCGCCTCGCTCGATAACCTGATGCTGCAGGTCGGCAGACGCGCCACCGTGGCGTCCGTTTCCGCTCTTCGCCCGGATTTAATCGTCAACGCCACCGGTTCAGTGCCCCTGCTGCCGCCCATTGAAGGACTGCGCGAGAACATCGATGTCGAAGGCGGGAACGTCTTCTCCATTACCAACATGATTCATCATCTGGACCAGTTTGCCGATGCTACAGGTAAACGCATCGCCGTCGTCGGCGCAGGCGCCGTGGGTCTGGACGTCATCGAGTACTTCTCCGCGCGCGGTGCCAGCGCCGTGCTTATCGAGATGCAGGACGCGCCGGGTCGCGATCTGGACATCATTACCAAAAACGCCATGTTGACCATGCTGGATGAACATCACGTGGAACAGCACATGCGCACGCAGCTGGTTGCCGTCACCCCGACGCATTTCACCGTTAAAAACGCGGATGGCACCTTCGACATTCCTTTCGATTACGGCTTCGTCTGCCTGGGAATGCGCGCCAACACCGCCGGTCTCACTGAGATTGAACAATGGGCCAGAGCCAATAACGTAAAAATAATGAACATCGGCGACAGCCTGATGGCCCGGCGAATCATTGATGGCGTGCGCGAAGGGCGCAACGTGCTGGACACCCTCGAAGATATGGGGGCTCTCGGCAACCGCGAATCGACAAAAATTCCATTTCTAACATATTGAGGATTTTATCATGGCAGAACGTATTACCGGACATACCGAGCTGATTGGCCTGATTGCGACTCCAATTCGCCACAGCATGTCGCCAACCATGCATAACGAAGCTTTTGCTCATCTGGGGCTGGACTATGTTTACCTGGCGTTCGAAGTCGGTAACGAAGAGCTGAAAGACGTGGTACAGGGCTTTCGCGCGTTAAAACTGCGCGGCTGTAACGTCTCCATGCCGAACAAAACGGAGATTTGCCAGTATCTGGACAAGCTCTCGCCGGCGGCAGAACTGGTTGGCGCGGTGAATACCGTGGTGAACGACAATGGCGTACTGACCGGCCACATTACCGATGGCACCGGCTATATGCGCGCGCTCAAAGAAGAGGGCATTGATATCATCGGCAAAAAAATGACCGTTCTGGGCGCAGGCGGCGCGGCAACCGCGCTCTGCGTTCAGGCCGCGCTCGATGGCGTCAAAGCGATCTCCATCTTTAACCGCAAAGATAAGTTCTTCGCCAATGCAGAACAGACCGTCGCCAAAATCCGTAACAACACCAACTGCGAGATCCACCTGTTCGATCTGGATGATCATGACAAACTGCGCGCGGAAATCGACAGCAGCGTCATTCTGACCAACGCCACCGGCGTGGGTATGAAACCGTTTGAAGGCCAGATGCTGCTGCCTGACGACAGCTTCCTGCGCCCGGATCTGATCGTGTCTGACGTGGTCTATAACCCGCGCAAAACTTATCTGCTGGAAGTGGCTGAGAAAAAAGGCTGCCGCACCATCAACGGTCTGGGGATGATGCTCTGGCAAGGCGCGCGCGCTTTTGAAATCTGGACGGGCAAAGAAATGCCGGTTGAACACGTCAAAAATATCCTGTTCTAAGGATGGGCGCGATGAAAAATCCATATGTCCCAACGGCGGCTGGGCTCTATCTTAACTACCTGATCCACGGCATGGGGGTTTTGTTAATCACCCTCAATATGGCGAATCTGCAGGAACAGTGGGGAACCGACGCTGCCGGCGTCTCCATCGTCATTTCGTCGCTCGGGATCGGTAAGCTCGCCACGATCGTCACAGGATTCCTGTCCGACCGTTTTGGCCGTAAACCTTTTATCTATCTCGGCATCGCCAGCTATCTGGTGTTTTTCCTCGGTATTTTACTGACGAAAAACATTTATATGGCCTACTTCTTCGGCATTATGGCCGGTCTGGCAAACAGCTTCCTCGATTCCGGAACCTATCCGGCGTTGATGGAGTCTTTCCCTAACTCCGCCAGCCGGGCAAATGTGCTGATCAAAGCCTTTGTCTCTGCCGGGCAGTTCCTGCTGCCGTTCATTATCGGTGCGCTGATTTGGGCGAATATGTGGTACGGATGGTCGTTTATCATCGCCGCTGTATTGATGATTATTAGCGCTATCTACCTGATAAAAATGCCTTTCCCGGACCATCGGGCGAAAAAGGAAACCGCAGAAAAATCGTCGGTCGCCGCCGTTGCCCCGCAGGCGAACGCCGGCAAGCTGGATATGGCCATCTTTACCCTGTACGGCTATATCGGTATGGCGACTTTTTATCTGGTCAGCCAGTGGTTAGCGCAGTACGGCGAGTTCGTTGCCGGCATCCCGCACGAGTCGGCCATTAAACTCCTGAGCGTCTATACTGCCGGTTCCCTGACGTGCGTGTTCGTCACCGCGGCCTTTGTCAAAGAGGTATTTAGCTCGGCCGTCGCCATGATCGTTTACACTTTCCTGTCGATGATGTCACTGCTGATCGTTTGCCTGTTCCCTACGCCAATGATAGTGACCGGCTTCGCCTTTATCATCGGCTTTGCCGCCGCCGGCGGCGTGCTGCAGATAGGCGCGACCATTATGGCCATGAGCTTCCCGAACGGAAAAGGCAAAGCCACCGGGATCTTTTATACCGCAGGAAGTCTGGCCAGCTTTACGATCCCGCTGATCACGGCAAAACTGTCGAAGATGGGTATCGCCAGCATTATGTGGTTCGATCTTCTGATCGCGATCGTCGGCTTTGTGATCGCCCTGTACATCGGTTATCGTCAGCTTCAGGTTCGCGCCGCTGCAAAAACATCCCGGGTTGCAGCAACCGCCTGATGGTCAATGACAAAAAGAATAATGGATACCAACATGACTCAAGCAGTAACAGTAAAAAACATCACCTTCCAGGAAGGGGAAACCTTAATCTGCGTACCGCTGATCGGCAAAACGCTTGCCGAGCTGCAGACTAACGCGCGCGCGCTGGCTACCGCCGGAGCCGATATTATCGAGTGGCGCGTCGATCACTTCACCCAGGTCAGAGAAACGGAGCAGGTACTGCTGGCGCTCGGCGAGATTCGCCAGCTGCTGAAAGAGATCCCGCTGCTGTTCACCTTCCGCAGTAAAAAAGAGGGTGGCGAAACGGAAATCAGCGACGAAGCCTATTTTGAGCTGAATCGCCAGGCGGCCGTTAGCGGTCTGACCGACGTGATTGATATCGAGCTGTTCAACGACGAAGCGCAAATTCGCTCGCTGGTGAGCGATGCCCACGCTGCGGGCGTCAAAGTTATCATGAGCAATCACGATTTCCATAAAACGCCGGCTCAGGAAGATATCATCTACCGCCTGCGCCGCATGCAGGATCTTGGCGCTGACCTGCCGAAGATCGCGGTTATGCCGCAGTCGCCGCAGGATGTCCTGACCCTGCTCTCGGCAACCCTGACGATGAAAGAGAAGTACGCGACTCGGCCGTTAATCACCATGTCGATGGGTAAATCCGGCGGCGTGAGCCGGGTAACCGGCCGTTTGTTCGGTTCAGCAATGACCTTCGGTACCGTCGGCCAGGCTTCTGCGCCAGGGCAAATCGCCATTACCCAACTGCGTGAACTGATGGATATTCTTTCCTGATAAAACTTCGCCCGGGGGTCACCCTCCGGGCGATGTTGCTAGCGGATTTTTTGGCTGTCATTAATAATGACATCTTTAAATGACTGAATCGCCGGAGAAAGTACCCGCTCTTTCATCGTTGCCAGATAGATATAACGTGGAGGAATCGCATTTTTAATCGTCAGGATATGCACGTTGTAATACGAGAGCGCGGAAATTCGCGGCATAATCGCAATACCGTAATCAATACTGACCAGCCCCGCCATCGCCGTATCCTCATCAACGTAGCAGGCAATATCCGGCACCAGCTTTTGCTGCATAAACACGTTATCAATAAAGGGGCGTAACCCGCTATTTTCTGAAAAATAGATATAGGGATAGTGGATAGTCTCCACCAGGTCGACTTCATTTTCATAGAGCCTGGCCAGAGGGTGATCTTTTGCCGTCACCACGACCAGCTCCTGCTGAATAATAGGAATAAAGTCGATATCAGGCTCATCCGCAATATAGGAACAAATCGCCAGATCGCTTTTCCCGGCCTTCAGTTCCTGCAGAAGCGTTAACGACGTTCCCTGAGTAAAAGAAAATGTCACATTGTGACGAGATGGTGAAAGGGAATATTTATTAATTAACTGCGGAACAACATATTCGCCCATGGTGTAAATAAACGCAATGCGAATATTCTCCTTGTTCTCGTCGCTATTTTTTTGCAACGTCATGCGGCCATTCTCTAATGAGGCCAGGGCATCTTCGACGTAGGGCAGAAAGCGCTTACCATTCTGCGTAATTTTGACATTACGCCCTTTCCTGGCAAATAGCGCCACGCCAAGCTCTTTCTCCAGTTCAGATATGGCGTGGCTTAGCGAGGGTTGAGTGATAAAAAGACTGGAGGCGGCTTCAGTGTAGTGCTCGGTTTCTGCCAGCCGCTTAAAATAATAAAGTTGCTTTAGGTTCATTATTTTTGCTCGTATAATATAAGAATAAAACTCATGCCCCTAATATACCATACAGACTATCGATGATGAGCCGAAAAGGAGAAATATCGGGGTCATATCAAATATTGTTATGCCATGTCACAGAAGCCGTAACAAAGCGTGACTTATCATCGATAGTGTCAACGTCAAATAGAATATTTTTGCCTGCATAAATTCATGCAAAAATATTTTAAACTTTAAAGGAAATCACTATGAGGACGATCGATGCTCAGGAACGGCCGATTTTGCCGTCGGCCACGCAAAAGCGAACTAAAACGCGAATTGTAATTTTAATGTTACTATCGATAGGGACGATGATAAATTATCTCGATCGGACTATTTTAGGTGTTGTTGCGCCCAAGTTAACGAGCGAAATAGATATTGACCCGGCCATGATGGGGATCGTTTTTTCCGCTTTCGCCTGGACCTACGCTCTGGCGCAAATTCCCGGCGGGATGTTTCTCGATCGCTTCGGCAATAAGCTGACCTACGCGCTTTCTATTTTTTTCTGGTCAACCTTTACCTTACTGCAAAGCTTTTCTGTCGGCCTAAAATCGCTGCTGCTGCTGCGTTTAGGCTTAGGCATCAGCGAAGCCCCCTGTTTCCCGGTTAATAGCCGTGTCGTCAGTAAATGGTTTCCGCAGCATGAACGCGCCCGGGCAACGGCGACTTACACCGTCGGTGAATATATTGGTCTGGCCGCATTCTCTCCGCTCCTTTTTTTAATTCTGGAGCATCATGGCTGGAGAACGCTATTTTTCCTGACCGGTGGATTGGGTATTGCATTTACTTTTGTATGGTGGAAGTTTTATCACGAGCCACATGAATCAAAAACGGCAAATAAAGAAGAGCTGGAGTATATCGGCGTAGAAAATACGACATCCGTCAATGAAAACATCCCTTTCAACTGTCATGATGCGAAACGTCTACTGTGCTGCCGGCAAATCATCGGCGCCAGCCTTGGTCAATTTGCCGGTAACACCACGCTGGTTTTCTTCCTGACATGGTTCCCGACTTATCTGGCTAACGAACGTCACCTCCCCTGGCTTCACGTGGGTTTCTTCGCCTCCTGGCCGTTCCTGGCCGCGGCTATCGGTATCTTTTTCGGCGGTTGGGTATCCGATAAAATAATAAAGAAAACCAACTCGGTAAATATTAGCAGAAAGCTGCCAATTATTTCCGGACTGCTACTGTCGAGCTGCATCATCATTGCTAACTGGGTCGATAGCAACACCGCAGTCATTATTATTATGTCGATTGCATTTTTTGGCCAGGGTATGGTTGGCCTCGGCTGGACGCTTATTTCTGACATTGCCCCGAAGAATATGGGCGGATTGACCGGCGGCATCTTCAACTTCTGTGCTAATATGGCATCAATTATTACCCCATTAATTATTGGGGTTATCATATCCATGACCGGTAATTTTTTCTACGCGCTGATTTATATCGGTTTAACCGCGCTGGTTGGCGTTATCGCGTATGTTTTTATTATCGGCGATATTAAAAGGATCGTGTTGAAATAACCTGTCCAGCCCCTGTCCTGGCATCCTGCCGGGACAGGGGGAGCGATTCAGATATCTTTCACCCTGCTGGTCATAAACAGCGTCACCAGCGAAATTGCGGCAATCGTCCAGTAGACGCTGGCGTGACCATAGCTTTGCGACAGCGCGCCCTGAATCACCCCCGCCAGAATCACCCCGGTGGAAATACTGTTGGTAAACAGCGTCGTCGCGGCGCCCGCCCGTCCGGGCATCAGATCCTGAAACCACAGCATGCCAATCCCGGCAACAATCCCGATAAATACGGCATTAAACAGCTGTAGCACCAGCAGCGCCACGCGGTCGTGGAACAGAATCAGACCGATATAAAACAGCACGCCCGCCGCAACCGCTGTCACCATCATCTTGCGTTTTCCCCAGCGCTTAACGTAGTAGCCCGCCAGGATCATCGCCGGGATCTCCAGCCCGGCAGCGGTGCCCATCAAAATCCCCGCGAGGCTGTCCGGCAGGCCAAGATCGCTGCTGATCCACAGAGGCATATCAATGATATACATGGTATTGCAGGTCCACATCAGCGTGGAGGCGATGAACAGCATCCGCACGTTTTTATCGTGCCATCCTCCGGCCTGCACCAGCACGTCAGCGCCTTCCGAAGGCTGCTCAACGCGGGCGACCGAGGGCAGTTTGACGGCGATCAGCGCCAGGCTTATAACAAAGATCCCGGCGGCAATCGAAAACATGGTGGTGAAGCCATAATTCAGCGCCAGCATAAAAGCCAGCGGTGGACCAATAACCCACGCCAGCGAAAGCTGCGCACGCATTATCGAACTGAACATCACCACTTCGCGCGCCGAGCTATCGGCATATTCCCGCGCCAGGGCAAAAAGCTGCGGCATCGCGGCATTCGCCACCGAGGCCAGCATAACCCCGCAGGTAATCAGCGTCAGATAGTGGCGATTAAAAGCGAACAGCAGCGCGTTTCCCACCGCCATCAGGCAGCAAAACATAATCAGCCGCCGGCGATCGCCCCGGCTGTCGGAGCGTTTAGCCAGCGCCAGGCTGACCAGAATGCCGGCAATGGCGTTAACCGTATAGAACAGTCCTACCCAGAACGGCTGCGCGCCCACTTCGCGGCTGAGGAATAAGCTGAGCGTCGGCGCCTGCAGCGCGCCGGCGATCCCCATCATGAAAGCGACAAGCATAAAAGCGGCGTAAACGCCGTTTAGACGACGCCCCATCGTCATTAACCACAGCATGAAATATCCTTAAGCACGCGAAGAAAACGAAAAAAGCCAGCAGAAGTATTCTGCTGGCGGGTGATTCTATACTCTATGGATTTCGAGTTGCGGGCAGGCGGCCAGAACGTAAGTCCCTGGAAACATAGATAACTATGTGGCCTGGGCGAGCGGGCGCAGCCAACGCACCTGCAGCTTGAAAGACGACGAGTATAACACCAATACTCAGTCACACATGATGTCTGCAAGTCAATGATCCGAGGTCTGCGACGTAACTCCCCACTGCATCAGTTCGCCGAGCATTTTCTGCTGTCTTCCTGCCATCAGGCGGGCCAGCCAGGACGCATCCTGCGTCGCAGAAAAGTAGCGTTGGTAGAACTGTTTCATGGTTGACCCCATCATATTCACCTCCTCGCTTCATCGACGTTGATTATTGACTTAATATAGGAAGTAATAAATTGCTGAGTTTTTATCAGGAGTTCCCCTTTTATGTCTTCCGGTCGTTTACAACAGCAGTTCATCCGCCTGTGGCAGTGCTGCGATGGCAAGTCGCAGGAGACCACGCTGAATGCGCTGGCAGAGATGCTAAGCTGCTCGCGCCGCCATATGCGTACCCTGCTCAACATGATGGAAGCGCGCGGCTGGCTGACCTGGGAGGCGGAGGCCGGGCGCGGCAAGCGCTCCCGCCTCTCTTTTCTCTATACCGGTCTCGCCCTGCAGCAGCAGAGGGCGGAAGATCTGCTGGATCAGGACAGAATCGATCAGCTGGTGCAGCTGGTTGGCGATAAAGCCGCCGTCCGGCAAATGCTGGTTTCCCATTTAGGCCGCAGCTTTCGTCAGGGCCGGCATATCCTGCGCGTGCTCTACTATCGGCCGATGAAAAATCTGCTGCCCGGCAGCGCGCTGCGCCGCTCGGAAACGCATATTGCCCGGCAGATTTTTAGCGCCCTGACGCGGGTAAATGAGGAAAATGGGGAACTGGAGGCCGATATTGCTCACCATTGGCAGCAGATCGCCCCCACCCACTGGCGCTTTTTTCTGCGTCCGGGGATTCATTTTCATCATGGACGAGAGCTGGAGATGGAAGATGTCATCACCTCTCTGCAGCGCAGCAACGCCCTGCCGCTGTTCTCTCATATTGAGCGCATCGACTCTCCCACCGCATGGACCCTCGACATTCATCTCCGCCAGCCCGACCGCTGGCTGCCGTGGTTGTTAAGCCAGGTCCCGGCCATGATCCTCCCGCATGAGTGGCGAACGATGGAGAATTTCTCCAGTATCCCCGTGGGGACCGGGCCCTACTCGGTTGTGCGTAATAACCAGAATCAGCTCAAAATTCACGCCTTCGATGACTATTTCGGCTACCGGGCGCTGATCGATGAAGTGAACGTCTGGGTCCTGCCGGAAATCAGCGAAGAACCCAACGGCGGGTTGACGTTACAGGGCACCACGCAAAGCGAAAAAGCGGTGGAAAGCCGCCTGGAAGAGGGGTGTTATTACCTGCTGTTCGACGCCCGCAGCCCGCTGGGCGGTAACAGCGCGGTACGCCAGTGGCTAAGCTATGTGTTCCAGCCCGCTAACCTGCTCTATCACGCGGGCGAGCACTATCAGGGCAACTGGTTCCCGGCTTATGGCCTGCTGCCCCGCTGGCATCATGCGCGCAGCCACGCCTGCGAGAAGCCTGCCGGCCTTGAGACGGTCAGGCTGACCTACTACCAGGATCACGTCGAGCATCGCGTGATGGGCGGGATCATGGCAACGCTGCTGGCCGAGCATCAGGTTAAGCTGGAGATCCAGGAGCTGGAGTATCAGGAGTGGCACCGCGGGGAGGTGGTCAGCGACGTTTGGCTCAACAGCGCCAACTTTACGCTGCCGATCGATTTCTCCCTGTTTGCCTGGCTGTATGAAGTTCCGCTGATTCGCAACTGTATCCCCATCGACTGGGAACATGATGCCGCTCGCTGGCGCGCGGGCGAGCTGAACCCGGCCACCTGGAGTCAGCAGCTGTTGGCCAATCAAACCGTGGTGCCGCTGATCCACCACTGGCTGATGATCCAGGGGCAGCGCAGCATGCGCGGCGTACGCATGAACACGCTCGGCTGGTTTGACTTTAAGTCCGCGTGGTTCGCGCCGCCGGAGCCGTAATGCTTTCCGTTGGCAAACAAAATCATTACACTAACTGCCGTTCTCAACGGGGTGCTAATAAACATACGCAATCTCATTCAAGTTGCCTCAACGCGCGGTTAGCGCAGAAGCAGCCCGAAGATAAAGCGTATGGGCTGAGAAAATACCCGTCGAACCTGATCCGGATAACGCCGGCGAAGGGATTTGAGGCCCTCTCAAAATCCTTTGCCACCCCTTTTTCTGAGGTGCAAAGTGTTGAAAAAATTACTCCCCCTGCTGGCGCTGGTCGCCGCGCCCGTTTTTGCCAAACCGCTGCTCACCGTTTATACCTACGACTCGTTCTCCGCCGACTGGGGCCCGGGCCCGGCGGTTAAAAAAGCCTTTGAAGCCGACTGCGACTGCGAGCTGAAGTTCGTGGCGCTGGAAGATGGCGTCTCGCTGCTCAACCGCCTGCGAATGGAAGGCAAAAACAGCAAAGCCGACGTGTTGCTGGGACTGGATAACAACCTGCTGGAAGCCGCTTCGCAAAGCAAGCTGTTCGCCAAAAGCGGCGTCCCGGCCAGCGCGGTCAGCGTGCCCGGCGGCTGGGACAACGACACCTTCGTGCCGTTCGATTACGGCTACTTCGCCTTTGTTTACGATAAAAACAAGCTGAAAAATCCGCCGAAAAGCCTGAAAGAGCTGGTTGAGGGCGAGCAAAAGTGGCGGGTGATTTATGAAGATCCGCGCACCAGTACGCCGGGCCTGGGCCTGCTGCTGTGGATGCAAAAAGTCTACGACGATAAAGCGCCGGAAGCCTGGCAGAAGCTGGCGGCGAAAACCGTTACCGTTACCAAGGGCTGGAGCGAAGCCTACGGCCTGTTCCTGAAAGGCGAAAGCGATCTGGTGCTGAGCTACACCACCTCCCCGGCTTACCACATTATCGAAGAGAAAAAAGATAACTACGCCGCGGCAAACTTCGCTGAAGGCCACTACCTGCAGGTTGAGGTGGCCGCCCGCACCGCGGCCAGCAAACAGCCGGAGCTGGCGGAAAAGTTCCTTAAATTTATGGTATCGCCGGGCTTCCAGAACGCGATCCCCACCGGCAACTGGATGTATCCGGTGACGACGGTTGCGCTTCCGGCAGGCTTTGACGCGCTGATGAAACCGCAAACGACCCTCGAATTCACACCGCAACAGGTGGCCGCCGAACGTCAGAACTGGATTAGCGCATGGCAACGCGCCGTCAGCCGCTAGCTTTCGGCTGGCTCCTGCCGGGACTCACGGCGGCCATCGTTCTGGTCGTCGTGGCGCTGGCCGCCTTTCTGGCGCTATGGTTCAGCGCCCCGGAGACCTCCTGGAACGCGCTTATCCGCGACAGCTATCTCTGGCACGTGGTGCGTTTCTCCTTCTGGCAGGCCTTCCTTTCCGCGCTTTTTTCGGTGCTACCGGCGATATTCCTCGCCCGCGCCCTGTACCGGCGGCGCTTCCCCGGGCGCACGCTGCTGCTGCGCCTTTGCGCGATGACCTTAATTCTGCCGGTACTGGTGGCGGTCTTCGGCATTCTTAGCGTCTACGGTCGTCAGGGCTGGCTGGCCCAGCTATGCCACGTTTTTGGCTGGCAGTGGGAATTCTCGCCCTACGGGCTACAGGGGATCCTGCTGGCGCACGTATTCTTTAATATGCCGATGGCCACGCGCCTGCTGCTGCAGACGCTGGAAAATATCCCCGGCGAACAGCGGCAAATCGCCGCCCAGCTCGGCATGCGCGGCTACGTCTTCTTCCGGCTGGTCGAGTGGCCGTGGCTGCGCCGGCAAATTCCACCGGTCGCGGCGCTGATCTTTATGCTCTGTTTCGCCAGCTTTGCGACCGTGCTGTCGCTGGGCGGCGGCCCGCGGGCGACCACCATCGAACTGGCGATTTACCAGGCCCTTAATTTCGACTACGACCCGGCGCGCGCGGCAATGCTGGCGCTTATCCAGATGGTCTGCTGCCTCGGGCTGGTGCTGCTTAGCCAGCGCCTGAGTAAAGCCCTCGCCATCGGGGCCAGCCATATTCGCGGCTGGCGCGATCCCGACGACCGGCTGTACAGCCGGCTGTGCGACGCGGCGCTGATTGGCGCGGCGCTTTTACTGCTGCTGCCGCCGCTGCTGGCGGTGATAGGCGACGGGCTGAACAGCAATCTGCTGAGCGTGCTGCATCAGCCGGCGCTATGGCAGGCGCTGTGGACGTCTCTGCGTATCGCCCTTGCCGCCGGGCTCTTAAGCGTCATCCTGACCATGATGCTGCTCTGGAGCAGCCGCGAGCTTCGCGCCCGCCGTCACCCTCTGGCCGGTCAGGCGCTTGAGCTGAGCGGGATGCTGATCCTCGCCATGCCGGGCATCGTGCTGGCCACCGGTTTCTTCCTGTTGCTCAATAACAGCGTGGGCCTACCCGAGTCCGCCGACGGTATCGTGATTTTCACCAATGCGCTGATGGCAATCCCCTATGCGCTCAAGGTACTGGAAAACCCGATGCGCGATATCGCCGCCCGCTACGGCACCCTCTGCCAGTCGCTGGGGATGCGCGGCTTCACCCGCCTTCGGGTGGTCGAGCTTCGCGCTTTAAAGCGGCCGCTGGCCCAGGCGCTGGCCTTCGCCTGCGTGCTGTCGATTGGCGATTTCGGCGTCGTGGCGCTGTTCGGCAACGAAGATTTCCGTACGCTGCCCTTTTATCTGTATCAGCAAATTGGTTCTTACCGTAGCCAGGACGGCGCCGTGACCGCCCTTCTGCTTCTGCTGCTGTGCTTTTTACTCTTTAGCGTGATTGAAAAACTTCCGGGACGCGATGCTAAAACTGAATGATGTGACCTGGCTTTACCAGCATCTGCCGATGCGTTTTACGCTTTCCGTCGAACGCGGTGAGCGCATCGCGGTTCTTGGCCCGAGCGGGGCCGGAAAAAGCACGCTGCTGAACCTGATTGCCGGTTTTTTAACGCCCGCCAGCGGCAGTATCGCGCTCGACGGCCAGCCCCATACCCACACGCCGCCCGCGCGTCGTCCGGTATCGATGCTGTTTCAGGAAAATAATCTGTTCAACCATCTCACCATCCGCCAGAACATTGCGCTGGGAATGCACCCGGGGCTCAAGCTGAACGCGGATCAATCCGCCCATCTGCAGGCGATTGCCGGACAGATGGGGATTGACGCGATGTTAGAGCGGCTGCCGGGCGAGCTTTCCGGCGGCCAGCGCCAGCGTGCGGCGCTGGCGCGCTGTCTGGTGCGCCAGCAGCCGGTACTGCTGCTGGATGAGCCCTTCTCGGCGCTCGATCCCGCGCTGAGGCTGGAGATGCTGACGCTGGTTGCCGACGTCTGCCAGCAGCGGCAGCTGACGCTGCTGATGGTCTCGCACAGCGTGGAAGATGCGGCGCGCATCGCGCCGCGGTCGGTGGTCGTGGCTGAGGGACGCATTGCCTGGGATGGCGCGACCGCCGCGCTGCTCAGCGGCAACAGCAGCGCCTCGGCGCTGCTGGGAATTAGCGCAAAATAACCTTATGCAGGATGTCGAGATAGACCGGCATCAGCGGATGACGGAAGGCAAACACCAGCGCCGCGCCGGCGGCGCACACCATGAGCGGAGCGAGCCACAGCAGGCGCGAACGCGGCAGAAAACGGGTGAGACGATCGCCGGCGCTTTTGGCGCTGCGCCACAGCCGCCAGCATAGCCACGCCGCCAGCCACGCCAGCAGCGCCGCCCCCAGCAGCAGCCACTTAAAGCTGGCGCTATTCTCATCGGCCGGGATATCAATGGCCGCCCCGGCAAGGATTCCCGGTAAGAAGTAGAGCGGCGGCCACAGCAGGCAGCCGATGATATTCGGCGGGATGAACTTCGCGACCGGCAGATCGAGCATCCCGGCGACCATCGGCACCAGCGGGCGCGTCGGCCCGACGAAGCGGCCAATCAGAATCGTAAACATGCTGTGCTGATGCAGCGCATGTTCGGTTTTATCCAGCAGCGCTTTGTTTTTCTTCAAAAAAGACCAGCGATGCAGCGGCTTTTTAAACCGCCAGCCAAGCCAGAATGAAATCCAGTCGCCGAGCAAACAGCCGATAATCCCCGCCAGCCACGCCTGCCAGAAGTTAACCTCGCCGCTGCCGATCAGCGCCCCCAATCCGGCCATCATCACCGTTCCCGGTAAGATAAGCCCCACCAGCGCCAGCGACTCGAGGAAGGCGACCAGCAGAACGGCTATCAGAGAATAGACCGTGGATTGAGTAATAAAGTGTTCCAGCAATGCTTGCATAATGTACCCGGTTTAAAAACGAAGCACGGATTCTCCGGAGCCGTTCATACTTCGTCAAGCCATCATTTGTTTGTATAGTTTACTGGCTGTGTTAAAAATCCGGGCCATCATTTCACTTTCTTTACTTTTTATTCACACCCTGCGCGAAACTCGCTCGGGCTGGCGCCGGTGCATTTCTTAAACACGCGCGAAAAGTAGAGCTGGTCCTCAAAACCGACGTTACGGCCAACGGTCGCGATCGGCATCCGCGTCGTGCTCAGCAGCAGCTTAGCCTGGCTAATGCGCTGATCCTCCCGCCACCCCAGTACGCTGATCCCCAGCTGCTGGCGGAACAGATGCGACAGGCGCGACGGCGACAGGCACACGTGCTGGGCGACGCTGGCAATATCGAAATGGCTGTCCGCCAGATGATCGCTGATGTACTGGCAGGCATCGCGCACCCGGTTATCCAGCGGCGGATGCAGCGATTCGTTGATAGCTTCCATGCGCCTGAGCAGCAGCTGCTCCATAAGATTGATCGCCAGCAGCTCGGAGTAACGCCCGGCGCCCTGCCCGGCTTCCACAATCTGCCCGAACAGTTCGCCAAAGCGCGCCTGCCACTGCTCATCCGGGCGGAAAAAGCCGGTCTGGGCAAAAATCGTTGGCCAGTTAAGCCATTCATGCCAGTAGGCGCGCGGCCGGAAATAGACCCACTGGTGATACCACTCGCGGGCATCGGGATGGCGGCCATAATGGTGAATCTCTCCCGGCGGGAACAGCAGCATATCGCCAGGCCGGCAGATAAACTGCTCCCCGTGGTTATTGATCACCCCTTCGCCGCGAATCGTCAGATTAAGGATATAGCCCTTCATGCCCAGCGGACGGTCAATAAAGAAATCAAGATAGCCATCGGCTTCAATTGGCGTCAGGCCCGTCACCAGATGGGCGTTAAAAGAGTAACCCGGCAACAAAGGATCGTTTTGCGTTTCGGCCATAAACTCTGCTCTCCAGGAGACGTTAAGGACACCAATTGTCCATACCTTGTATTTTATCCTCTGGCTGGTCGCTCATGCTGCGACGCGGGTTAGAAAATGAATTAAAACCCGCATCTTCTCGATAAAAACTGAGCACGACGCACAGTTCAGGCGCTTTCAGCGCATAACTGAAGTGTCTATAAAGACGGCAGGAAAGTCCACATTGAATATTTGCACGGCGTCACACTTTGCGACGTCACAGCAATATAGTCCATAAGATTAGCGAATACGGCCTGACGGTTTTCAGCCCAGATATCTACTGTTTCACCATGAATGATTTTTAGCATGGAGTAACAGTATGGCAATTGCGATTGGCCTCGATTTTGGCAGTGATTCAGTACGCGCCCTGGCGGTAGAGTGCGCGACCGGCGAAGAGCTCGCCGCAAGCGTCGAGTGGTATCCGCGCTGGCAGGAGGGGCTATTTTGCGATGGTCCGAACAACCAGTTCCGCCATCATCCACGCGACTATATCGAATCAATGGAAGCCGCGCTGAAAAGCGTCCTCGCCGCGCTTAGCGCCGAACAGCGCGCTGCCGTGGTGGGTATCGGCGTTGACAGCACCGGCTCCACCCCCGCGCCCATCGACGCCGACGGCAACGTCCTGGCGCTGCGCGACGAATTCGCCAGCAACCCCAACGCCATGTTCGTGCTGTGGAAGGACCATACCGCGGTGGAGGAGGCGGAGGAGATTACCCGCCTGTGCCACCAGCCGGGCAAAGAGGATTACTCCCGCTATATCGGCGGTATCTACTCCAGCGAATGGTTCTGGGCCAAGATCCTCCACGTGACCCGCCAGGACAGCGCCGTCGCCGAGGCCGCCGCATCGTGGATTGAGCTGTGCGACTGGGTGCCGGCCCTGCTTTCCGGGACCACCCGCCCGCAGGATATTCGTCGCGGCCGCTGCAGCGCCGGGCACAAATCCCTGTGGCATGAAAGCTGGGGCGGACTGCCGCCTGCCGGTTTCTTCGATGAACTCGACCCGATAATCAACCAGAGCCTGGCCTACCCGATGTTCAGCGATACCTGGACTGCGGATATCCCGGTCGGCACGCTCACCGCCGAATGGGCCGCGCGCCTGGGCCTGCCGCAAACCGTCGCCATCTCCGGCGGCGCATTCGACTGCCATATGGGCGCCGTCGGCGCCGGTGCGCAGCCAAACGCGCTGGTCAAAGTTATCGGCACCTCCACCTGCGACATTCTGATCGCCGATAAACAGAGCGTTGGCGAGCGCACGGTGCAAGGGATTTGCGGCCAGGTCGACGGCAGCGTCGTGCCTGACTTTATCGGTATGGAAGCGGGGCAATCCGCTTTTGGCGACATCTACGCCTGGTTTGGCCGCATTCTCGGCTGGCCGCTGGAGCAGCTGGCGCAGGCCCACCCGGAACTCAAAGAGCAGATCAAAGCCAGCCAGAAACAGCTGCTGCCCGCGCTGACCGACGCATGGGCAAAAAATCCGTCTCTTGACCACCTGCCGGTGGTGCTGGACTGGTTTAACGGCCGCCGTACGCCGAATGCCAACCAGCGTCTGAAAGGGGTCATTACCGATCTGAACCTCGCCACCGACGCCCCGGCGCTGTTCGGCGGACTGATTGCCGCCACCGCCTTCGGCGCCCGCGCCATTATGGAGTGCTTCACCGAACAGGGGATCCCGGTCAATAACGTGATGGCGCTCGGCGGCATCGCGCGCAAAAACCCGGTGATCATGCAGGCCTGCTGCGATGTGCTGAATCGCCCGCTGCAAATCGTCGCGTCCGATCAGTGCTGCGCCCTGGGCGCGGCTATCTTCGCCGCCGTTGCCGCCGGCGTATACCGCGATATCCCTGCCGCACAGGAAAACATGGCCAGCCAGGTGGAAAGTACCCTGCAGCCTCGTCCGGCGCAGGCGCAACGCTTCGAACAACTCTATCAGCGCTACCAGCAGTGGTCGCTCAGCGCGGAACAACGTTATCTCCCTTCGACTGCAAAAGCGGAATCCGCGCCGCAATCTCAGGCAGCCCTCACCCATTAAGGACATGAAAATGACGATTTTTAATAACTATGAAGTGTGGTTCGTTATCGGTAGCCAGCATCTGTACGGCCCTGAAGCGCTACGTCAGGTGACAAAGCACGCAGAACATGTGGTGAACAGCCTGAATGCGGAAGCCAAACTGCCGTGCAAACTGGTGCTTAAGCCGCTGGGTACCACGCCGGATGAGATCACCCATATCTGCCGCGACGCAAACTACGATGATAAGTGCGCCGGGATGGTGGTGTGGCTGCATACCTTCTCGCCGGCGAAAATGTGGATCAATGGCCTCACGATCCTGAATAAACCGCTGATGCAGTTTCATACCCAGTTCAACGCGGCCCTGCCGTGGGACAGCATCGATATGGACTTTATGAACCTGAACCAGACCGCCCACGGCGGCCGCGAATTTGGCTTCATCGGCGCCCGCATGCGTCAGCAGCACAGCGTGGTGACCGGCCACTGGCAGGATAAAGAAGCCCATCAGCGCATCGGCGCGTGGATGCGCCAGGCGGTCTCTAAACAGGATACCCGCCACCTGAAAGTGTGCCGTTTCGGCGATAATATGCGCGAAGTGGCGGTCACCGACGGAGATAAAGTCGCCGCGCAGATTAAGTTTGGCTTCTCGGTTAACACCTGGGCGGTGGGCGATCTGGTGCAGGTCGTCAATGCGGTCACCGACGGTGAAATCAGCGCCCTGGTGGATGAGTACGAAAGCAGCTATCGCCTGACCCCCGCGGTGCAAATCCACGGCGATAAGCGGCAGAACCTTCTCGATGCCGCGCGCATTGAGCTGGGGATGAAGCGCTTCCTGGAACAGGGCGGCTTCCACGCGTTCACCACCACCTTTGAAGATTTACACGGCCTGAAACAGCTTCCGGGTCTCGCCGTGCAGCGTCTGATGCAGCAGGGCTACGGCTTTGCGGGCGAAGGCGACTGGAAAACCGCCGCTCTGCTTCGCATCATGAAGGTGATGGCAACTGGTCTGCAGGGCGGCACCTCCTTTATGGAGGATTACACCTACCACTTCGAGAAAGGCAACGATCTGGCGCTGGGCTCGCATATGCTGGAAGTCTGCCCGACCATCGCCACCCCTGAAAAACCGATTCTCGACGTGCAGCCGCTGGGCATCGGCGGGAAAGCCGATCCGGCGCGCATCATCTTTAACACCCAGACCGGCCCGGCGATCGTCGCCAGCCTGATCGATCTCGGCGATCGCTATCGTCTGCTGGTGAACACCATTGAAACGGTGAAAACGCCGCACGAACTGCCGAAGCTGCCGGTGGCCAACGCCTTGTGGAAAGCGCATCCGGATCTGCGCACCGCGTCCGAAGCCTGGATCATCGCTGGCGGCGCGCACCACACCGTCTTCAGCCATGCGCTCACCCTCGACGATATGCGCCAGTTTGCTGAGCTGCAGGATATCGAGCTGACCGTGATTGATAACGAAACCCGTCTGCCCTCCTTCAAGGACGCGCTGCGCTGGAACGAAGTGTATTACGGTTCAAAACGCTAAGGGGCCGTCCCCTCACCCTCTCCCTGAGGGTGCGGGTGAGGGGAACTGACTCGCCAGCAATTCGGAGCACAGTATGTTAGAAGATCTTAAACGCCAGGTTCTCGAAGCCAACCTGGCCCTGCCAAAGCACAATCTGGTTACCCTCACCTGGGGCAACGTCAGCGCCGTCGACCGTGAACGGGGCGTGCTGGTGATTAAACCCTCCGGCGTCGACTACAGCGTCATGACCGCCGAGGATATGGTGGTGGTCAGCCTGGAGACCGGCGACGTGGTGGAAGGCAAGAAAAAGCCCTCTTCGGATACGCCAACCCACCGTCTGCTGTATCAGGCATTCCCGACGCTGGGCGGCATTGTTCATACCCATTCGCGTCACGCCACCATCTGGGCGCAGGCCGGACAGTCGATTCCCGCTACCGGCACCACCCACGCCGACTATTTCTACGGTGCGGTCCCCTGTACCCGTTTGATGACCGACGATGAGATCAACGGCGAGTACGAATGGCAAACCGGCGAAGTGATCGTTGAAACCTTCCGTGAGAAAGGCATCGATCCGGCTCAAATGCCCGGCGTGCTGGTGCACTCGCACGGCCCGTTTGCCTGGGGGAAAAACGCCGAAGACGCGGTGCATAACGCTATCGTGCTGGAAGAGATCGCCTATATGGGTATCTTCTGCCGCCAGCTGGCGCCGCAGCTGCCGGAGATGCAGCAAACGCTGCTGGATAAACACTATCTGCGCAAGCACGGCGCGAAAGCGTATTACGGGCAGTAACGCCGCAGCATTCCCGGCTCGCGCTGCGCTTAGCCGGGCTACAGGCTGGTAGCCCGGCTAAGTCCGGGAAACAGCGCGCCACACCTGTATAAAACCCCAGCATCATTCGGTGAACCAGGCTATAATCAGGCCTGGTTTTTACTGATGAGAGCACGGCGTGACGCAGCCACGAGCAGGTTTTTTACTCACCCGTCACTGGCGGGATACCCCGCAGGGCACCGAACTGACATTCTGGCTGGCGACCGATGACGGCCCGCTTGAGGTCACCCTGCCGCCGCAGGAATCCGTCGCGTTCATTCCCGAATCGCAGCGCCCGCAGGCTGAACGCCTGCTGCAGGGCGAAAACGGCCATCGCCTTGCTGCGCTCACTCTGCAAGATTTTCATCGCCAGCGGGTCTTTGGCCTCTACTGCCGCGCTCACCGCCAGCTGATGCGGCTGGAAAAAAAGCTGCGCGAAAACGGCGTCACGGTATATGAAGGCGACGTTCGCCCGCCGGAGCGCTATCTGATGGAGCGCTTTATCACCGCCCCGGTGTGGGTTGAAGGCGAGGCGCGCGGCCAGCGGCTGGTCAACGCGCGGATGAAGCCCAATCCCCACTACCGACCGCCCCTGAAATGGGTGTCGCTGGACATCGAAACCAGCCGCCACGGCGAGCTCTACTGCATCGGCCTTGAAGGCTGCGGCCAGCGGGTCGTCTATATGTTAGGGCCGGAACCTGCCACCCCGCCTGCCGTCGATTTCGAACTGGAGTACGTCGCCAGCCGCCCGCTGCTGCTGGAAAAGCTTAACGCCTGGTTTGCCGCCCACGACCCGGACGTGCTGATCGGCTGGAACGTGGTGCAGTTTGATTTACGCGTCCTGCAAAAGCACGCCGAGCGCTATCGCATCCCGCTGCTGCTCGGCCGCGGCAACAGCGAACTGGAGTGGCGCGAACACGGTTTTAAGAATGGCGTCTTCTTTGCTCAGGCCAACGGCCGCCTGATTATCGATGGCATCGAGGCGCTGAAATCCGCGTTCTGGAACTTCTCCTCTTTTGCGCTGGAGTCGGTCGCCCGCGAGCTGCTCGGCGAGGGCAAAGCCATTGATAATCCCTGGGATCGGATGGATGAAATCGATCGCCGCTTTCACCTGGATAAACCGGCGCTGGCCACCTATAATCTGCAGGACTGCGAGCTGGTCACGCGCATCTTCCACAAAACCGAGATCATGCCGTTTTTGCTGGAGCGCGCGACGGTCAACGGCCTGCCTGCGGATCGCCACGGCGGTTCGGTCGCCGCCTTCAGCCATCTCTATTTCCCGCGCATGCACCGGCTCGGCTACGTCGCGCCGAACCTCGGTGAAGTGCCGCCGCAGGCCAGCCCCGGCGGCTACGTGATGGACTCCCGCCCCGGCCTCTACGACTCGGTGCTGGTGCTGGATTACAAAAGCCTGTACCCGTCGATTATCCGCACCTTTCTGATCGACCCGGTGGGACTTGTGGAAGGTCTGGCGCAGCCCGATGACGCTCACAGCACCGAAGGCTTTCTCGGCGCGCGCTTCTCGCGAGAAAAACACTGCCTGCCGGGGATCGTCGGGCAAATCTGGCACGGGCGCGACGAGGCCAAGCAGCATAAAAACAAACCGCTGTCGCAGGCGCTGAAAATCATTATGAACGCCTTCTACGGCGTGCTCGGTACCAGCGCCTGCCGCTTTTTCGATCCGCGTCTGGCCTCATCCATCACCATGCGCGGCCACGCGATTATGCGCCAGACCAAAGCGCTGATTGAATCCCAGGGCTATGACGTTATCTACGGCGATACCGACTCCACCTTCGTGTGGCTCAAACGGTCCCACAGCGAAGAGGAAGCCAGCAGCATCGGCCGCTCGCTGGTGGCCTTTGTCAACGAATGGTGGGCGGCGGAGCTGAGCAAAGAGGGGCTTGTCAGCACCCTCGAGCTGGAGTTCGAAACCCACTTCTGCCGCTTTCTCATGCCCACCATTCGCGGCGCGGATACCGGCAGTAAAAAGCGCTACGCCGGGATGATTCAGGAAGGCAGCGAGCAGCGCATGGTGTTTAAAGGGCTGGAGACGGTACGCACCGACTGGACGCCGCTGGCCCAGCAGTTTCAGCAGGAGCTTTATCTGCGCATTTTCCGCCATCAGCCCTATCGCGATTACGTGCGCGAAACCATTGATAAGCTGATGAACGGCGAGCTTGACGATCGGCTGGTCTACCGCAAGCGCCTGCGCCGTCCGCTGGCGGAGTATCAGCGCAACGTGCCGCCGCACGTGCGCGCGGCCAGGCTCGCTGATGAGCAAAACGTCAGGCTGGGCAGGCCGCAGCAGTATCAGCAGCGCGGCAGCATTAAATACGTCTGGACCACCGGCGGGCCGGAGCCGGTGGATTATCAGCAATCACCGCTGGATTATGAACACTATCTTTCTAAGCAATTAGAGCCTGTCGCCGAAGGAATACTTCCCTTTGTCGACGACGATTTTGCTACAATAGTGACGGGGCAGCTGGGGCTATTTTGATTTTTTCTCACTCATTCCGCTGGCGCAAAAGCCGCAAAATGAAGGGTGAGGAGGACGTGACGAACGTTCCGCCATCCAGTAATATAGCGCCCTTTCCATTCCTGGACCCAATTTTGACGTATCTCCGATTCTCCATGGAGATGCTCAACTATTGCCTGCAATCAAAGAACTAAAGAGCCGAACATATATGCCTTTTACACTTGGTCAACGCTGGATTAGCGACACAGAGAGCGAACTGGGATTAGGGACGGTCGTTGCGCTGGACGCGCGCATGGTGACCCTGCTTTTCCCCGCCATCGGCGAAAACCGTCTGTACGCACGCAACGACTCCCCAATCACCCGCGTGATGTTTAACCCGGGCGATACCATCACCAGCCACGAAGGCTGGCAACTCCAGGTTGACGAAGTTAATGAAGAGAACGGTCTGCTGGCCTACACCGGCACCCGCCTCGATACCCAGGAAGCCAACGTTACCCTGCGTGAAGTGCTCCTCGACAGCAAGCTGGTCTTCAGCAAACCGCAGGACCGTCTGTTCGCCGGACAGATCGACCGTATGGATCGTTTCGCCCTGCGCTATCGCGCGCGTAAATTCCAGAGCGAACAGTACCGCATGCCGTGGAGCGGCCTGCGCGGCCAGCGCACCAGCCTGATCCCGCATCAGCTGAATATCGCCCACGACGTTGGCCGCCGCCACGCGCCGCGCGTCCTGCTGGCGGATGAAGTAGGTTTAGGTAAAACCATTGAAGCCGGGATGATCCTGCATCAGCAGCTGCTCTCCGGCGCCGCGGAACGCGTCCTGATCGTCGTCCCGGAAACCCTGCAGCACCAGTGGCTGGTGGAAATGCTGCGCCGCTTTAACCTGCGCTTCTCGCTGTTTGACGATGAGCGTTATGCCGAAGCGCAGCACGACGCGATTAACCCGTTCGAAACCGAACAGCTGGTGATCTGTTCGCTGGATTTCGTGCGCCGCAGCAAGCAGCGCCTGGAACACCTGTGCGAAGCCGAGTGGGATCTGATGGTCGTTGATGAAGCGCACCACCTGGTCTGGAGCGAAGACGCCCCGAGCCGGGAATATCAGGCGATTGAACAGCTGGCCGAATGCGTGCCGGGCATTCTGCTGCTCACCGCGACGCCGGAGCAGCTGGGAATGGAGAGCCACTTCGCCCGCCTGCGCCTGCTCGACCCCAACCGTTTCCACGACTTCGCCCAGTTTGTTGAAGAGCAGCAGAACTATCGTCCGGTTGCCGACGCGGTCGCCCTGCTGCTGGCCGGTAATAAGCTGAGCGACGCCGATCTGAACGCGCTGAGCGATCTGATCGGCGAACAGGATATTGAACCATTATTGCAGGCCGCCAACAGCGATCGCGATGATGCCCAGGCCGCTCGTCAGGAGCTGGTGTCGATGCTGATGGACCGCCACGGCACCAGCCGCGTGCTGTTCCGTAACACCCGTAACGGTGTCAAAGGTTTCCCGAAACGCGAGCTGCATACGATTCGTCTGCCGCTGCCGACCCAGTACCAGACGGCCATTAAGGTTTCCGGCATTATGGGCGCCCGCAAAACCGCCGAAGAGCGCGCCCGCGACATGCTCTATCCGGAGCAGATTTATCAGGAATTTGAAGGCGATACCGGCACCTGGTGGAACTTCGATCCGCGCGTTGAATGGCTGATGGGCCATCTCACCAGCCACCGCTCGCAGAAAGTACTGGTCATCTGCGCCAAAGCGGCCACCGCGCTGCAGCTGGAGCAGGTCCTGCGCGAGCGCGAAGGCATTCGCGCCGCGGTGTTCCACGAAGGGATGTCGATTATCGAACGCGACCGCGCCGCCGCCTGGTTCGCCGAGGAAGATACCGGCGCTCAGGTGCTGCTGTGTTCTGAGATCGGCTCTGAAGGCCGCAACTTCCAGTTCGCCAGCAATCTGGTGATGTTCGACCTGCCGTTCAACCCGGATCTGCTGGAGCAGCGTATCGGCCGTCTTGACCGTATCGGCCAGGCTCACGATATTCAGATCCACGTTCCCTATCTGGAAAGAACCGCTCAGTCGGTACTGGTGCGCTGGTATCACGAAGGCCTGGACGCGTTCGAGCACACCTGCCCGACCGGCCGTACCGTCTACGACAGCGTGCATAACGAACTGATCAACTATCTTGCCACCCCGGAAAATACCGACGGCTTTGACGACCTGATCAAAGCCTGCCGCCAGCAGCATGAAGCGCTGAAAGCGCAGCTGGAACAGGGCCGCGACCGTCTGCTGGAGATCCACTCCAACGGCGGAGAAAAAGCCCAGCAGCTTGCGGAAAGCATTGAAGAACAGGATGACGACACCAGCCTGATCGCCTTCTCCATGAACCTGTTTGATATCGTCGGCATCAACCAGGACGATCGCGGTGAGAATCTGATTGTCCTGACCCCCTCCGACCATATGCTGGTCCCGGATTTCCCGGGCCTGCCGGAAGATGGCTGCACCATTACCTTTGAGCGTGACGTCGCCCTGTCCCGCGAAGACGCGCAGTTCATCACCTGGGAGCATCCGTTGATTATCAACGGTCTGGATCTGATCCTCTCCGGCGATACCGGCAGCAGCACCATTTCGCTGCTGAAGAATAAAGCGCTGCCGGTAGGTACTCTGCTGCTGGAGCTGATTTACGTCGTTGAAGCGCAGGCGCCGAAGCATCTGCAGCTCAACCGCTTCCTGCCGCCGACGCCGGTGCGCATGCTGCTCGACAAAAACGGCAACAACCTCGCCGGTCAGGTGGAGTTCGAAAGCTTCAACCGTCAGCTGAGCGCGGTTAACCGCCACACCGGCAGCAAGCTGGTCAACGCCGTCCAGCAGGACGTCCACGCGATTTTACAGCAGGGCGAAGGCCAGGTAGCCAAAGCGGCCCAGGCGCTGATCGACGCCGCGCGTAAAGAAGCCGACGATAAACTGACGGCCGAGCTGTCGCGCCTTGAAGCGCTGCGCGCCGTGAACCCGAACATCCGCGATGATGAACTGGCGGCTATCGAGAGCAACCGTCAGCAGGTTATGGACGCGCTGGCGCAGGCGGGCTGGCGCCTGGATGCGCTGCGCTTAATCGTGGTCACCCACCAGTAACGGAACGCGAATATGGCGATGGAAAACTACAATCCGCCGCAGGATCCCTGGCTGGTTATCCTCTACCAGGATGAGCACATTATGGTGGTCAACAAGCCAAGCGGCCTGTTGTCCGTGCCGGGCCGGCTTGCCGAGCACAAAGACAGCGTGATGGCGCGCGTTCAGCGCGACTTCCCGCAGGCCGAGTCGGTGCACCGGCTGGATATGGCGACCAGCGGCGTGATTGTGGTGGCCCTGACCAAAGCGGCAGAGCGCGAGCTGAAGCGGCAGTTCCGCGAACGGGAGCCGAAAAAGCAGTACGTCGCCCGCGTCTGGGGGCATCCGGAGAAAACCGAGGGGCTGGTGGATTTACCGCTGATCTGCGACTGGCCGAACCGGCCAAAGCAGAAGGTGTGTTACGAAACCGGCAAAGCGGCGCAAACCGAGTATGAAGTGCTGGAGTTGGCGGCGGACAACACCGCCCGCGTGCGCCTGAAGCCGATTACCGGGCGTTCGCATCAGCTGCGCGTGCATATGCTGGCGCTGGGCCATCCGATTCTTGGCGACCGCTTTTATGCGTCGCCGGAAGCGCTGGCCTTGGCGCCGCGTCTGCTGCTGCACGCCGAAACGCTGACCATCACCCACCCCGCTTTCGGTAATACGATGACGTTTCGCGCGCCGATCGACTTCTGACCGTACCTCTCTGTCCCGGGTCGTGCCGCCAGCGGCTCACCCGGGCAACTCCTCGCTCATCAATGCCGCGGAAAACGGGCGTCAGTCGCGGGCAAACCACGCATCAATCATCTGCTCAACGCGGGCCACAACCTGCCCGGTGTCATGACGGCGGCTGCGCGCGCAGGCGTGCGCGGGCTCGTCGCACAGCAGGCAGCGGCGCTGGTTCTCCCCCATTGACTGACGGCCAACCAGGCCATTTTTCGGGCAAATGACGTCAATATCCCACAGGCGGCCCAGCGGATGGGTATGCTCAAGATCGGTACAGAAGGCTTTGATTTCACTGGCGGCGTGATCGACGCACCACAGCGCTTCCGGCCCGGTCGGCAGCCACAGCACCTGGCGATCCAGCGTCTGCCAGCGGTGTTTCCACAGCATCTGATCGCAGGCCTGCAGCGCCACCCCCATCATATTACGGTAGCGAATGCTGTCTTTCACCGCGCCCGGCGTCACCAGGGTCAGCGAAATCACCGGCCGCTGATAATGGGCTAACCAGTCGGCCTGGCGCGCGGCGCGCTGCTCTTTCGCCGCCAGCAGCGCTTCCATGCTTACGCCCTCACGGGCGAGAGTATCCACTGACATTTGTTTCTCTCCTCACTTAATAAAAGGCAGCGGACAGGCTGCCGTCGCAGTCGCGAATAATGGCGCTGATTGTATCGCTAAACGATCCCTGTTTTGGAGACGGGGCGCAGATATTTTCTGCGCCATTTAGCACGAAAAAGCAGACTTAGCGGTTATAAAAAAGTTAAATCAGGCCAGAAAGTGACTGAGGAACAGCAGACCCAGCGAAACATTAATCGCGCCGCCGATCCGGGTTGCGATCTGCGCGAACGGCATCAGGTTCATGCGGTTGCCGGAGGTCAGAATCGCCACGTCGCCGGTACCGCCCTGACCGCTCTGGCAGCAGGAGACAATCGCCACGTCAATCGGGTACATGCCAATCTTTTTGCCGACCAGGAAACCGGTCGCCACCAGCGCCGTTACGGTGCTGATAATCACCAGCAAATTGGTCACGGTAAAGGCGTTGACCAGCTCCTGCCATGGGGTGATCGCCACGCCGACGGCAAACAGAATCGGATAGGTGACCGCCGTGCGGAAGAACTTATACACCATCTGCGAACCTTCCTGCAGGCGCGGAGAGACGCCGTTCACCAGCTTCAGCAGCACCGCGAGGAACAGCATGCCCACCGGCGCGGGCAGGCCGATGGTCTTCTGCCCCAGCATACCCAGCATATAAAGCAGCACCGCCAGCAGCGCGCCGGAGGCCAGCGTTGTCACGTCCATTTTGCCCTCGGCGGGCGTTTCGCGATGCGTCTCGTTGCGGCGGTTCGGCATCAGCTGCCCCTCCCCGGTCAAATGCGGGAAACGCTTGCCCAGCTGGTTCAAACAGCCGGAGATAACGATCGCCGTCAGGCTGCCCAGCATTACCATTGGCAGCACGCGCCCAAGCGCCACGCCCTGATCCATATGCATCAGCGCGGCGTAGCCAATCGACAGCGGGATCGCCCCCTCGCCGACGCCACCGGCCATGATCGGCAGGACGATAAAGAAGAACACCTGAAACGGCTCCAGCCCCAGCGCGGTACCGACGCCGACGCCGACCACCATGCCGACGATTTCGCCGCACAGCATCGGGAAGAAAATCCGCAGAAAACCCTGAATCAGCGTGGTGCGGTTCATGCTCATAATGCTGCCGACGATAATGCAGCAGATATAAAGATAAAGAATGTTGGTCGACTTATAGAATTTGGTGGTCGACTCCACCACCACCTCCGGCAGCAGGCCGTAATGCACCAGCGCAGAAGGGATGAAGGTCGCGCAGATGGCCGCCGCGCCGAGCTTGCCGAGTACCGGCAGCCGTTTACCGAATTCGCCGCAGGCAAAACCGAAAAAGGCCAGCGTCGCTACCATCACGACGATATCGCTCGGCAGCTTGCCGCCCAGGCAGTCCAGCGCGATCAGGCCGCCGGCCAGCAAAAAGAGCGGCAGCGGGATAATACCGACTTTCCAGTTATCGAGAATATGCCACCAGCGCTGCTTAAGCGCGGGTTTCGGCGTATTAATAGGGTCGATGGTTGCAGAGAATGCATTGTCTGTGGTGCTCATAATTAAGCCCTCTGGTTATTATTACTTTTCAGGTTAGAGGGCCACGTGCGGAGTTAATGTGAGGATCGGCAGATTAAAAAAGAAGTTTTAATGGTCACTATGGTTTTTATGGTTTCTATACCCTAAATAATCCGAGTTGCAGGACAAAGACGCCTGGCGTTTTTGAACAGCGCTTGCGCTGGCCCCGAAGGGGCGAGGCCGCAGGCCGAGTAACGCGGCAAGTGAGTGAATCCCCAGGAGCTTACTCCGGTAAGTGACTGGGGTGAACGAACGCGGCCAACGCACATGCAACTTGAAGTATGACGGGTATATTATTATTGTGAAACCGCTCTGATTTATTGCCGTGGTTTTTAAGGTTTTTAAATCCAGCGCCTGATTAACCTTGATAAATTCCCCGCCAGCGGATAATTCTGGTTCCCGGACGCTCTTGTGACGTTCACCGGTTTCCCTCAGCCACGATGCCGGCAGCGAAAAAATGATACGCTGCCGTATCCCTGATACTGTGCATTATATTTATGAAGGTTTCATTTCAGTTTAAGCTGTTCATTTCGCTGGTCGCTTTTTTCTCAGTGCTGTTTGCGCTGCTGGGCGTGTATTACTATTTCGACGCCAGCCATCAGCTTTATCAGGAAATGAGCGCCCGCGCGAAAATACAGGCAGAAGAAATCGCGCTGATGCCGGATTTACGTCAGCAGGTGGCGCGTGAAGACGCGCTGGCGATAAAGTCCTTTATGCAAAATATCGCCGCCCACAGCGACGCCAGTTTTATCGTCATTGGCGATAAGCGGGGCGTGCATCTGTTTCACTCTGTCCATCCGGAGTGGGTCGGCACGCGGCTGGTTGGCGGCGATAACCAGCCGGTACTTGAGGGGAAAAGCACGACCACCATCCGCAAAGGAGGACTCGGTATTTCCCTGCGCAGCAAAGCGCCCATTTTCGATGACGCGGGTCGGGTCGTCGGCATTGTCTCCGTCGGCTACCTCACCAGCTATCTCGACAGCATCACGCTGGCAAAAGTCATCAATATCTTCATCGCCGCGGTGCTGCTGCTTATCGCGCTGTTTATCTTCTCCTGGTACTTCACCCGCAGCATTAAAAAACAAATTTTCTCGCTGGAGCCGCGCGAAATCGGCCTGCTGGTGCGTCAGCAAAAAGCGATGATGGAGTCGATATACGAAGGGGTGATTGTGATTGACCATCACCGGCGTATTGAAGTGATAAACCACGCCGCCCGCAGCCTGCTCGGACTGAGCCAGCCCGCGCACCAGCTGCGCGGTAAGTCTATCGATAGCGTCATTACGCCGCAGCCGTTTTTCGCCGGCGGAGAGATGTTCGAAAGCGATACCCACGACGAGCTGTGCCGTTTTAATCAGCTGACGGTACTCGCCAGCCGGGTGCGAATCATGCTGGAGAATTCGCTACAGGGCTGGGTGATCACCTTCCGCGACCGCGATGAGATCAACTCCCTGAGCGCCCAGCTCAGCCAGGTAAAACGCTACGTTGATAATCTGCGCATCATGCGCCATGAACAGCTCAACCGGATGACGACCCTCTCCGGCCTGCTGCATATGGGCCACTATGATGAGGCGATTCGCTATATTCAGGCGCAGTCGGAGCATGCCCAGGAGCTGCTGGACTTTATTTCATCGCACTTTAATTCGCCGACGCTGTGCGGCCTGCTGCTGGGTAAAGCCGCCCGCGCGCGGGAAAAAGGGGTTGAGCTGAGCTTTGACCCGGCCTGCCGCATCGACCGCCCGCTGCCGTCGTTGATGGAGTCCGAGCTTATCTCTATCATCGGTAATCTGCTGGATAACGCCATTGAAGCCACCCAGCGCGCCGAACTGCCGCACGAACCGGTCGAGATCCTGATTCAGCTCAACGCCCGGGAATTAATGATTGAAGTCGCCGATCGCGGCGTCGGTATTCGTCCGGAGATCCGCGAGCATATATTTGAGCGCGGCGTCACCACCAAAACCCGCGGCGATCACGGTATTGGACTGTATCTTATTGAGCGCTATGTCACCCAGGCTGGCGGCACGATTGAAGTGGCCGACAACGCGCCGCGCGGGGCGATTTTCACGCTGTTTATTCCCGCCAGCGGGCCAGCCCATCCGCAAGAAGAGACGCACTATGCATCATGACCTGGTCGATGTCCTGATCGTTGAAGATGAAAGCGAACTGGCGCGGCTGCACGCCGAGCTTATCCAGAAACACCCGCGCATGCGGCTGACCGGCACGGCGGCCTCTCTCGCCCAGGCGCGGCAGATACTCAACGCCAGACCGCCGCAGCTGGTGCTGCTGGATAACTACCTGCCGGACGGCAAAGGGGTCACCCTGATGAACGACCCTATTATGGCCCATGCTAACTGCTCGGTGATCTTTATCACCGCCGCCAGCGATATGGAAACCTGTAGCCAGGCAATCCGCAACGGCGCCTTCGACTACATTCTTAAGCCGGTATCATGGAAGCGCCTGAGCCAGTCCCTTGAACGGTTCGTGCAGTTTTACGATCAGCAGCGCGAATGGAAGATCGTCGACCAGCAGAACGTGGATTCGCTGTATCAGCTGCAGGCTAAAAACTACCGAGCCGATAGCGGCAGTAAAGGCATTGAAGAAAAAACGCTGGCGCTGGTGCAGAGCCTGTTTACCGGCGAAGAAGAGCGCTGCTTTTCGGTTGATGACGTGGTGAGCGAGGCTGGCTTGAGCAAAACCACGGCCCGTCGCTATCTGGAGCACTGCGTGGAAATCGGCTTTCTGGAGGTGGAAATGCTGTACGGCAAGATTGGCCATCCGCGGCGTATGTACCGCCGCGCCGCCGGCGCATCGTGACGCCTCTCCCGCCCGGGAGAGGCCGGTCGTTTAGAAGCCGCGCTGCTCTTTAATCAGCTCCCAGGCTTTCTGGATCTCCTGCGCTTTCTGCTTAGCCATCTCCATCATTTCCGGCGGTAGCCCTTTTGCCACCAGCTTATCCGGATGGTGCTCGCTCATCAGCTTACGATAGGCGCGCTTGACGGTGGCGGCATCGTCGGTCGGTTTGACGCCCAGCACATTGCAGGCATCTTCAAGGGTTGGCCCGCGCTGCGCCTGCTGCCAGCCGGCGCTGCCGCCGCGCTGGCCGTAAGATTGCTGCTGCGAACCGCCGCCAAACTGCGCCCCGCCCTGCATCATGCGCAGGAACTGTTCGAACTGAGCGCGGGAGATGCCCAGCTCGTCGGCAATCACAAACAGCACGTCACGTTCGTTGGGATGCAGTTCGCCGTCGGCGAAAGCCGCCTGCAGCTGAATTTCCAGAAACATCCGAATTAAATCAAAACGCCCAAAGCAGACGCTGCGCAGCTGGCGCATTTTCTCCCGCAGCGGGTAATCATCTGATTTCCCTACGCGAAACGCGTGCTGAGCCGCGGTACGCGCTTCGCCGTGCAGGTTCATGCGATCCATCAGCAAATTGGCGACCTGAATATCGGCTTCGGTAACGCGCCCTTTCGATTTGGTCAGATGCCCCATCACTTCAAACGTCGTCGAGAAAAACAGCGACTGGCGCTCCTGCTGATTGGCAAAGACGTTCAGCCGGCGGCTGCGCGCGCGGTCAAACATATGCCCGATTAAGAAGCCCAGCACCACGCCCCAAAAGCCGCCGCCCATCATCAACGCAACCGCAACGCCAATTATTTTACCCAAATACTGCATAGACTCCCCAATCTCTCTGCCGCCAGTTAAGCTATATCTGACCGCACGTTACAAAGCGTTTACGCCTCGGTCAATTGTGGGACATAGCCTATAATTTGCTTTATCATACTCGTCATTCTACACGGTGCCTAACGCTCGGGCTCGAAACGGGCAGGATTAACACTAGCGCGATTTAGACGAGTACGTTAGGCTCTGACCGTTTGCAAGCCGCTGCCACACGATGACGGAACAACAAATACAACGTATGAAAAAACGTATTCCCAGCCTCCTGGCCACCATGATTGCCAGCGCCTTGTATAGCCAACAGGGCCTCGCTGCCGATCTCGCCACGCAGTGTATGCTTGGCGTACCAAGCTACAATCGTCCTTTGGTTGAAGGGAAACCCAACGACCTGCCGGTGACGATCGATGCCGATCATGCGAAAGGCAACTATCCTGATAACGCCGTATTTACCGGCAACGTTGATATCAATCAGGGGAACAGCCGACTGCAGGCCGATGAAGTGCAGCTTCACCAGCAGCAGGCCGCGGGCCAGCCGCAGCCGGTGCGCACGGTCGACGCCCTCGGCAACGTTCACTATGACGACAATCAGGTGATCCTCAAAGGGCCGAAAGCCTGGTCGAATCTGAACACCAAAGATACCAACGTCTGGCAGGGCGATTACCAAATGGTTGGCCGTCAGGGGCGCGGTACCGCTGACCTGATGAAACAGCGCGGTGAAAACCGCTATACCATCTTAGAAAACGGCAGCTTCACCTCCTGTTTGCCGGGCTCTGACACCTGGAGCGTGGTCGGCAGTGAAGTCATCCACGACCGCGAAGAACAGGTCGCTGAGATCTGGAACGCCCGCTTCAAGCTCGGTTCCGTACCGATTTTTTATAGTCCCTACCTGCAGCTGCCGGTGGGCGACAAGCGTCGTTCGGGTTTCCTGATCCCCAATGCCAAATACAGCACCAAAAACGGCGTCGAGTTCTATCTTCCTTACTACTGGAACATCGCCCCGAACTTCGACGCCACGCTGACGCCGCACTATATGAGCAAGCGCGGCGGCGTCATGTGGGAGAACGAATTCCGCTATCTGACCAAAGCAGGAACCGGCTTAATCGAGTTCGACTACCTGCCTTCGGATAAAATTTACCAGGACGATCACTCTGGCGACAGCAATAGCCGCCGCTGGCTGTTCTACTGGAACCATTCTGGCGTCGTAGACCAGGTGTGGCGCTTCAACGCCGACTACACCAAAGTCAGCGACCCGGACTACTTTAACGACTTCAGCTCTAAATACGGTTCCAGTACCGATGGCTACGCGACGCAGAAGCTCAGCGCCGGCTACGCGAATCAGAACTTTGACGCCACCGTATCGACCAAGCAGTTCCAGGTCTTTAACCGCGACTCAAGCAACGCCTATTCCGCCGAGCCGCAGCTGGACGTGAACTACTACCAGAACGATGTCGGCCCGTTTGATACCCATCTTTATGGCCAGGCGGTGCATTTTGTTAACTCGAACAGCAGAATGCCGGAAGCAACGCGCGTTCACTTCGAGCCAACCATCAATCTGCCACTGTCTAACGGCTGGGGAAGCATCAATACTGAGGCAAAACTGCTGGCAACCCATTACCAGCAAAGCAACCTTGATGACTACAACGCGGCCAACGGTACCGATTACAAAGACTCCGTTAACCGCGTCATGCCGCAGTTTAAAGTCGATGGTAAAATGGTTTTCGAGCGCGATATGCAGGAGAACTATACCCAGACGCTTGAACCGCGGATGCAGTATCTGTATATCCCCTATCGTGACCAGAGCAAGATCGGCAGCTACGACTCAACCCTGCTGCAGTCGGACTACAGCGGCCTGTTCCGCGACCGTACCTATAGCGGCCTCGACCGTATCGCTTCCGCCAACCAGGTCTCCACCGGCGTCACATCTCGCGTTTATGATGCCGCCGCCGTTGAACGTTTTAATATTTCCGTTGGTCAAATCTACTATTTCACCGAGGCACGTACCGGTGACGACAACATCAACTGGGAGAACAACGACACGCGAGGTTCACTGGTATGGGCTGGCGATACCTACTGGCGCATCGCCGATGACTGGGGTTTACGCGGGGGAATTCAGTACGATACGCGTCTGGATAACGTCGCAACCGGCAGCGGAACCGTGGAATATCGTCGCGACGAAAACCGTTTAGTACAACTTAACTATCGTTATGCGAGCCCGGAATACATTCAGGCGACCCTGCCGTCTTATTCCACCGCTAAGCAGTACAAAGATGGTATCTCGCAGGTGGGGATGACCGCCAGCTGGCCAATCGTCGATCGTTGGGCAGTCGTCGGCGCGTATTACTACGACACGAATACCAGAAAGTCAGCGAACCAGATGTTAGGGGTTCAGTATAGCTCCTGCTGCTACGCTATCCGCGTCGGCTATGAACGTAAGATCAACGGCTGGGATAACAGCAGCAGCGAAAGCAAATACGACAACACCTTCGGCTTTAACATTGAGCTGCGCGGCCTGAGCTCCAACTACGGTCTCGGCACCCAGCAGATGCTGCGTTCGAACATTTTACCGTACCAGAGCTCCCTGTGATGTGGCTGGTTTACACGTAATCCGCAATTGCGGTTAATTGAAATGGAAAAAGTATGAAGAACTGGAAAACGCTGCTTCTCGGTATCGCCATGATCGCGAATACCAGTTTCGCTGCCCCACAGGTTGTCGATAAAGTAGCGGCTGTCGTCAATAATGGCGTTGTTCTTGAAAGCGACGTCGATGGCTTGATGCAATCGGTAAAACTGAACGCCGGCCAGGCCGGGCAGCAGCTGCCGGATGACGCCACCCTGCGTCATCAGATCCTTGAGCGTCTGATCATGGACCAGATTGTCCTGCAGATGGGCCAGAAAATGGGCGTGAAGATCTCTGACGATCAGCTCGACCAGGCCATCGCCAACATCGCCAAACAAAACAACATGACCATGGATCAGATGCGCAGCCGTCTGGCCTATGACGGTATCAACTACAGCACCTACCGTAATCAGATTCGTAAAGAGATGCTGATTTCGGAAGTACGTAACAACGAAGTCCGTCGTCGTATCACCGTTCTGCCGCAGGAAGTTGAAACCCTGGCCAAACAGATTGGCGATCAGAACGACGCCAGCACCGAGCTGAATCTCAGCCACATTCTGATCCCGCTGCCGGAAAACCCAACGTCCGAGCAGGTGGCAGAGGCTCAGGATCAGGCCAATTCAGTGGTTCAGCAGGCGCGCAGCGGCGCGGACTTTGGCAAACTGGCTATCACCTACTCTGCCGACCAGCAGGCGCTGAAAGGCGGCCAGATGGGCTGGGGCCGGATTCAGGAACTGCCGGGCATCTTCGCCCAGGCGCTGAGCACCGCGAAAAAAGGCGATATCGTCGGCCCGATACGTTCCGGCGTGGGCTTCCATATCCTGAAAATTAACGATATGCGCGGCGGCAGCCAGAACATCTCCGTGACCGAAGTTCACGCTCGCCATATCCTGCTGAAACCGTCGCCGATCATGAACGACGATCAGGCTCGGGCGAAGCTGGAGCAGATCGCGGCTGATATTAAGAGTGGAAAAACCACCTTTGCCAAAGCGGCAAAAGAGTTCTCTGAAGATCCGGGCTCTGCCAACCAGGGCGGTGATTTAGGCTGGGCGACGCCGGATATCTTCGATCCGGCCTTCCGCGACGCCATTCTGCGCCTCAATAAAGGCCAGACCAGCGCTCCGGTTCACTCCTCCTTCGGCTGGCACCTGATTGAGCTGCTGGATACCCGCAACGTCGACAGAACCGACGCCGCGCAGAAAGATCGCGCTTACCGCATGCTGATGAACCGTAAGTTCTCTGAAGAAGCGGCGACCTGGATGCAGGAACAGCGCGCCAGCGCCTACGTGAAGGTTCTGAGTAACTAATTGCATTAGCCTCATACACAACATCGCTCAGGGTGTATCGAGGCGGCTGAGCAAATCGCCCCGGTCTCTGACGGGGGCGACGAAGCGCAGCCAGTAAGAGACCGCCTGAAGGATGACGTGTATGAATCGAGTTGTTATCACTCCCGGTGAACCCGCCGGGATTGGCCCCGACCTCGTTGTGCAGCTTGCGCAGCGCGACTGGCCGGTAGAGCTGGTGATCTGCGCCGATGGCGCTCTGCTGTCTGACCGGGCGAACCTGCTCGGTCTTCCTTTATCGCTTCTGCCTTACAACCCTACCGCTCCCGCTACGCCCCAGCGTGCAGGCACCCTGACCCTTCTCCCCGTCGCGCTCAACGCGCCGGTTGAACCGGGCGTGCTCAACGCCAGCAACGGCAGCTACGTGGTGGAAACGCTGGCCCGCGCCTGCGATGGCTGTCTGAACGGCGAATTCGCCGCGCTGATTACCGGGCCGGTGCACAAGGGCATTATTAACGATGCGGGGATCGCCTTTACCGGTCATACCGAGTTCTTTGAAGAGCGCTCGCAGGCCAGTAAAGTGGTGATGATGCTGGCGACCGAAGCGCTGCGCGTGGCGCTGGTGACCACTCACCTGCCGCTAAAAGCGATAAGCGATGCGATTACCCCAGAGCTGCTGCGGGAAATCATCACTATCCTGGATCACGATCTGCGCACCAAATTTGGTATCAGCAACCCGCACGTGCTGGTTTGCGGCCTGAACCCGCACGCGGGCGAAGGCGGCCATATGGGGACGGAAGAGATCGATACCATCATTCCGGTGCTCGAAGAGATGCGCGCGAAGGGGATGAATCTCAGCGGCCCGCTGCCGGCGGATACCCTGTTTCAGCCGAAATACCTCGACCATGCCGATGCGGTACTCGCGATGTATCACGATCAGGGCCTGCCCGTGCTAAAATACCAGGGCTTTGGCCGCGGCGTGAACATTACGCTCGGTTTACCATTTATTCGCACTTCCGTTGACCACGGCACCGCGCTTGAACTTGCGGGCCAGGGGAAAGCGGAAGTCGGCAGTTTTATCACGGCGCTTAATCTCGCCATTAAAATGATTGTTAATACTCAATGAATAATCGAGTCCATCAGGGCCACTTAGCCCGTAAACGCTTCGGGCAAAACTTTCTCAACGATCAGTTTGTGATCGACAGCATTGTCTCGGCCATCAATCCACAAAAAGGCCAGGCGATTGTTGAAATCGGCCCCGGCCTCGCCGCGCTGACCGAACCGGTCGGTGAACGCCTCGACCAGCTCACCGTTATCGAGCTGGACCGCGACCTGGCCGCTCGTCTGCAGACGCATCCGTTCCTCGGACCTAAGCTGACGATTTATCAGCAGGACGCGATGACCATGAACTTCGGCGAGCTGTCGCAGAGCATGGGCCAGCCGCTGCGCGTATTCGGCAACCTGCCGTACAACATCTCGACCCCGCTGATGTTCCATCTGTTCAGCTATACTGATGCCATTGCCGATATGCACTTTATGCTGCAAAAAGAGGTCGTCAATCGCCTGGTTGCCGGGCCGAACAGTAAGGCGTATGGTCGGTTAAGCGTAATGGCGCAGTACTACTGCCAGATCATTCCGGTGCTTGAAGTTCCGCCGAGCGCCTTTACGCCGCCGCCTAAAGTCGATTCCGCCGTGGTGCGTCTGGTGCCTTACCGCACGCTGCCGCATCCGGTGAAAGAAGTGCGCGTACTGAGCCGTATCACGACGGAAGCCTTTAACCAGCGTCGGAAAACGATCCGCAACAGTCTCGGCAACCTGTTCAGCGTTGAGGTTCTGACCGAACTGGGCATCGATCCGGCGAAGCGCGCAGAGAATATTTCCGTAGCGCAGTACTGTCAGCTAGCTAACTGGTTATCTGAGAACGCGCCCACCAAGGAGAGCTAACCATGATTAATTCGCCCCGAGTTTGTGTACAGGTGCAAAGCGTCTACATCGAATCGCAATCTTCTCCGCAAGAAGAGCGCTACGTCTTCGCTTATACCGTGACCATTCGCAATCTGGGGCGGACGCAGGTTCAGCTTCTTGGCCGCTACTGGCTTATCACCAACGGCCACGGTCGTGAGACCGAAGTCCAGGGTGAAGGCGTGGTCGGCGAGCAGCCGCATATTCCGGCCGGCGGCGAATATCAATATACCAGCGGCGCGGTCATTGAAACGCCGCTGGGCACCATGCAGGGACATTATGCGATGATCGATGTGAACGGCGCGCCGTTCACCATCGAAATCCCTGTTTTCCGTCTCGCAGTACCCACTCTCATCCATTAAAACATGTCTACATACCTTATTGGCGACGTTCACGGTTGCTACGATGAACTGATCGCATTATTAGAGCAGGTGGAGTTTAACCCTGAGACTGATACGCTGTGGCTCACGGGCGACCTGGTCGCGCGCGGTCCCGGTTCGCTCGAAGTACTGCGTTTCGTGAAACAGCTTGGCGATAGCGTACGCCTCGTCCTGGGCAATCATGACCTGCACCTGCTGGCGGTCTTTGCGGGCATTAGCCGCAATAAACCCAAGGATCGGCTGAAATCGCTGCTTGAGGCGCCGGACGCCGACGATCTGCTCAACTGGCTGCGTCGTCAGCCGATGATGCAAATCGATGAAGAGAAAAAGCTGGTCATGGCCCATGCCGGGATCACCCCGCAGTGGGATCTGGAAACCGCCAAACAGTGCGCCCGCGATGTGGAAGCCGTACTTGCCAGCGACTCCTATCCGTTCTTCCTTGATGCGATGTACGGCGATATGCCGAACAACTGGAGCAACGAACTCAGCGGCCTGGCGCGCCTGCGCTTTATCTCCAACGCCTTTACCCGCATGCGCTACTGCTTCCCGAACGGGCAGCTGGATATGTACGCCAAGGAGGCGCCGGAAAACGCGCCCGCGCCGCTCAAGCCGTGGTTTGCTATTCCCGGGCCGGTGGCCAGCGAGTACAGCATTGCCTTCGGTCATTGGGCTTCGCTGGAAGGGAAAGGCACGCCGGAAGGGATTTACGCGCTGGATACCGGCTGCTGCTGGGGCGGCGATCTGACCTGCCTGCGCTGGGAAGATAAAACGTACTTCACGCAGCGATCGAACCGGCAGACCAATCTTGATGAAGGCGAGGCGATCGCCTCCTGAAGAGAGTCACCCCGGTGAGCGAACGTCACCGGGGAAAACCTTAGCGGCGCTCCAGAATCTCGAAGCAGTAGCTATGGGAATTCTGCGCATCGGCATCGTGGAACTCGCTGAATACCGACTCCCACTCATCCGGATCGTAATCCGGGAAGTGGGTATCCCCTTCCACTTCCGCATCAATATGGGTCAGATAGAGCTTGTGCGCTTTCGGCAGGAACTGCTCGTACACGCGTCCGCCGCCGATCACCATCATCTCTTCCACGTCGCCGCAGGCGGCAATGGCTTCATCGACCGATTTGACCCACTGCACGCGATCGTCGGTGCCGGGCTGGCTGCTAATCACGATATTTTTACGCCCCGGTAACGGACGACCGATGGATTCCCAGGTAAGACGTCCCATCACTACCGGTTTGTTTAAGGTATTGCGCTTAAACCAGGCGAGATCGGCAGGCAGATTCCATGGCATGGCGTTTTCCATACCAATGACGCGATCTACCGCTAACGCCGCAATCAGACTGATCATTGAATAATTCCCGAATGCAAAAAATTGTCGCCACTATACGGAAAGCGTAATACTTCGTCGACTGGGCGAAGAGTAAAGAATCAGAAAATTTTAAGATTTGCTGGCGAGCCCACGTAAGCCCCGTGAGCCGCCAGGCAGGATTTAAATTGAAAACAAAATGTTACTTGTAAAGCTAACGTAACACCCTGAATTCTCCCTTATGCCGAGGGCTTATTTTGCGGCTCATCGGCGATGTCACCGGTATGCCGTCCCTCTTCCGTTCCTTGCCAGCCGTGACGCTGAACCAGAGATAAATGATTGCGGTCTTCGTTGATAATGCCGGTCAGCATATCGCTGGTGCGCTTGAATACCGCCACCCGGGAAGCCGCGTCGTTTTCCGCCATCGCCACCATCTCTTCCACCATTTGCAGATTGAAACGGCGGAACAGATCGGCCCGTTCGCGGGCCTCGTAGGCGCCCAGGCCCAGCGCCTCCAGCGTCATGCGTCCGGACTTCAGCGCCGCTTCGAAGGTTTCACGCTCCGGCGCTTCGACCCCGGCCTGGCGCAGCTTGATGTAATGATCGACATCGCGGGCGCGGGAGATGATCTGCAGATGCGGGAAATGTTCTTTTGCCAGCTCCGCCAGCTGCAGGTTCGTCTGCGGATCGTCGATGGCGTTAATCAGCACTTCCGCCTTTTCCGCCCCCGCCGACTCCAGCAGGTCCACCCGCGTCGCATCGCCGTAGAACACCTTCATATCAAATTTACGCAGGGTGTCGACGTGGTCAGGATCGTGATCGAGAATGACCATCTTCACCCCGCTGGAGAGCAGTACGCGGCCGGCGATCTGCCCGTAACGGCCAAAGCCGGCGATAATCACCCGCGGCTGCTCTTCGTCAATTTCATCGGCTTCGCGCTCCTGGCCGCTGGCGGATTTCTCCAGGCGGGTCAGCAGCACCAGCAGGATTGGCGTGGCCGCCATTGATAGCGCCACCGCGAGGGTCAGCGCCTTCGCCCATTCGCCGTCCAGGACATCGGCCATCTGCGCCGCGCCGAAGACCACAAAGGCGAATTCGCTCCCCTGCCCCAGCAGCACCGCAAACCAGCGGCGCTGGGCGCGCGGAACGCCTAACGGCCGGGCGATCAGCCACAGCATCAGGGATTTAATGACCAGGAATCCCACCAGCAGAATCAGGATCCGCAGCGGATGCGTCACCAGGGTACCGAAGTCGATAGACATCCCGACGCCGATAAAAAACAGCCCCAGCAGCAGGCCCTTAAACGGTTCAATATCGCTCTCCAGGGCGTGGCGGTACTCCGAGCTCGCCAGCAGCACGCCGGCGAGGAAGGCCCCCATCGCCATCGACAGCCCGACCTCTTCCAGCAGCAGCCCGAAGCCAAACACCAGGAACAGCGCCACGGCGCTGAAGACTTCACGCAGGCCGGAGCGCGCGACAAAACGCAGCATCGGCCGGGTCAGATAGCGTCCGAGCGCCACCACCAGCGCCAGCGCGCCCGCCACTTTCAGGGCCGAGAGCGCAAACGCGCCCAGCGTCGTCGAGCCGCCGCTCGCCGCCAGCAGCGGGATCATCGCCACCAGAGGAATGGCCGCGATATCCTGGAACAGCAGCACCGCAAAGGCGCTGCGGCCCAGCTGGGTAACCGTCAGGTTACGTTCGTTCATCGCCTGCATAGCGATCGCCGTTGAGGAGAGCGCCAGGGTCATACCAATCAGCTCGGCAACCTGCCAGCGCAGACCCAGCGACATGCAGAACAGGCCAATCAGCACGCCGCAGACGACCATCTGCAGCGCCCCGCCGCCGAACACCGAGGCGCGCAGTTTCCACAGCCGCTGGGGATCGAGCTCAAGACCGATAACGAAAAGCATCAGCACCACGCCGATTTCCGCAAAGTGCAGAATCGACTCGGCGTCGGTGACCAGCCGCAGCCCCCACGGGCCAATAATACAGCCGGCAATTAAGTAGCCGAGCACCGACCCCAGCCCAAGGCGTACGGCAATCGGCACGATCAGCGCGGCGGATCCTAAATAGATGAGCGCCTGTATCAGCGTATGGCTATCCATTATTGTGCGCCTCCTGCCATTCGATTAAACGTTGACGGTAGTGGCGCGCCTGCGCCTGAAGGGTTTCGTCATCGCAGATAAAAGTGCAATGCATCGCGAACGGCGGCAGCCATTTCATGCCGCAATACAGCGCGGTCGCCTGCAGCGGCTGCGCCAGGACGTCGAAACCGGGGAAGGAACCAATATCAAAATGGCTTTCGCCGCCGCCGGTGGTCACCGCCCACATCAGCGATTTACCGCGCAGCGCGATACCGTTGTGCCCGTATGCCCAGCCGTGCGCCAGCACTTTGTCCATCCACAGCTTGAGCAGCGGCGGCACGCTGTACCACTGCATCGGATGCTGCCAGATGACCAGATCGGCACGGGCCAGCGCCGCCTGCTCGGCAGCGATATCGATATTGAAATCGGGGTAAAGTTGATAGAGAGAGCGTATCTCGACGCCGTCAAGCGTCCCTGCCTGCTCAAGCATCCGCTTATTCGCATGCGAGTGCTGCGGATAAGGGTGCGCATAAATTATGAGGATCATTGATTAGCCTGCGTTAGCTCTTGTTGTAATCAGCAAGAGTGTAGACAGTTAATCGAACCGCTTACAGTGATAAGTGTGATTTATCTCTCGTTCAGGGCGAGGCTCGGTCAGGCAGGCGTGACCCCGCGGTACGGGGCCGTGGATAACGCTTAGTTATCCAGTTCGTCCATGGACTTAACCTGATCGCGATTGATCTGCTCGGTGCGGCCGGTTTCCGCGTTTTTGTAAGACACCAGGCCTGTGTCGTCATCCACCTGCGGTTTGCCATCGGTGACAATGGTTTTACCGTCGGTCGTTTTTAGCGACTGATTAGATGAACAGCCGGCCACGGTGAAAAGTGCGGCAGCGGCGAAGATAGCAGCGGTGAGGGGCTTGTTGTGCATGGTGTTTCTCTCCCGTTATTAAGAGCCTATCCCATTAGGACTATTTCACTTGCCATTTTGGACCTGGGCAGTGCTCGAAATCCTCACGTACTACGTGTACGCTCCGGTTTCTCCGCGCTGTCCGTATCCAAACTGGCTGCGCCAATAACGCCTACTGGGATAGGCTCTAAGTCATATTCATTATCACCCTAACCACTTTAGGCTAGCTGACTGTCCGGCGAGAGAAAACCAGAACTCTCCGAAGTGGCCTGTTAATGCCGATCCCCCTGTTTTTGTTCGACGTTCAGCGCCGCGGGGAGCGTCACTTTATTCCGCCCAGGCTTATCGTCACGCAAAAAAAAGCGCCTCCGGCGTGGCCACCGGAGGCGCTTTTACTGGCAGATAATATTACTTTTTAATCTGCGCGTGCATTTCCTGCACCGAGGTCACTTTTTCCATCGCATTGGCATTCAGCGCCATTGCGGTCGCGAAACCGCCGTTCAGCGTGGTGTCGTAGTGCACTTTGTATTGCAGGGCGCTGCGGCGAATCAGCTTGGAGTCTTCAATCGCCTGGCGGCCCGCGGTGGTGTTGATGATATAGGTGTATTCGCCATTCTTGATGCGGTCCTGAATGTGCGGACGGCCTTCATGCACCTTGTTCACCAGACGCGGGTTGATGCCGGCTTCGCCCAGCACAATCGCGGTACCGTGGGTCGCATCCAGCTCGAAACCAAACTTCAGCAGTTTTGCCGCCAGATCCACCACGCGCTCTTTGTCGCCTTCGCGAACGGAGAGCAGCGCGCGTCCCTGTTTCTTCATCGTCGAGTTGCTGCCCAGCTGCGCCTTGGCGAACGCTTCCGCGAAGGTGCGGCCTACGCCCATGACTTCACCGGTAGAGCGCATTTCTGGCCCTAACAGCGGGTCGACGCCCGGGAATTTGTTAAACGGCAGCACCACCTCTTTCACCGAATAGTACGGTGGGATGATCTCTTTCGTGACGCCCTGCTGAGCCAGCGTTTTGCCCGCCATCACGCGCGCCGCGACTTTTGCCAGCGGTACGCCGGTGGCTTTCGAGACGAACGGGACGGTACGCGCCGCGCGCGGGTTGACTTCAATCAGGTAGACTTCGTTGTTTTTGACCGCAAACTGCACGTTCATCAGGCCGCGCACCTGCAGCTCAAAGGCCAGCTTCTGCACCTGCTCGCGCATCACGTCCTGAATTTCCTGGCTCAGAGTGTAGGCCGGCAGCGAACACGCGGAGTCGCCGGAGTGCACGCCCGCCTGCTCAATATGCTCCATGATACCGCCAATCAGCACCATTTCGCCGTCGCAGATCGCATCGACGTCGACTTCAACCGCATCGTCAAGGAAGCGGTCCAGCAGCACCGGCGCATCGTTAGAGACGCTGACGGCGGTCTGGAAGTAGCGACGCAGGTCGATTTCGTCGTAGACGATTTCCATCGCGCGGCCGCCGAGAACGTAGGACGGACGCACCACCAGCGGGTAGCCAATCTCTTTCGCCTTTTCGACCGCCATTTCGATCGCGGTCACGGTGGCGTTCGCCGGCTGCTTCAGCTTCAGGCGGTCAACCGCGTGCTGGAAGCGCTCGCGGTCTTCCGCACGGTCGATGGCATCCGGGCTGGTGCCGATAACCGGCACGCCTGCCGCTTCCAGCGCGCGCGCCAGCTTCAGCGGCGTCTGGCCGCCGTACTGCACGATAACGCCTTTCGGCTTCTCAATGCGCACGATTTCCAGCACGTCTTCCAGCGTCACCGGCTCAAAGTAGAGGCGGTCGGAGGTGTCGTAGTCGGTAGAGACGGTTTCCGGGTTACAGTTGACCATAATGGTCTCGTAGCCGTCTTCGCGCAGCGCCAGGGAGGCATGGACGCAGCAGTAGTCGAACTCGATGCCCTGGCCGATACGGTTCGGGCCACCGCCGAGCACCATGATTTTGTCGCGGTCAACGGACGGGTTGGCTTCGCACTCGTCTTCATAAGTGGAGTACATGTAGGCGGTGTCGGTAGCGAATTCCGCCGCGCAGGTATCCACGCGCTTGTAGACCGGGTGCAGGTCATACTGGTCGCGCAGCTTGCGGATTTCCGCTTCGCGCACGCCAGCCAGCTTCGCCAGACGCGCATCGGCAAAGCCTTTACGCTTGAGCTGACGCAGGAAGTCGGCGTCGAGGCCGGTAATACCGACTTCAGCCACTTTCTCTTCCAGACGCACCAGCTCTTCAATCTGCACCAGGAACCAGCGGTCGATATTGGTCAGGTTGAACACGCCATCAACGGAGAGGCCCGCGCGGAAAGCGTCAGCGATGTACCAGATACGCTCAGCGCCCGCGTCTTTCAGCTCGCGGCGAATCTTGGTCAACGCTTCCGGGTCATCGAGGCTCACTTTCGGGTCGAAACCGGTAGCGCCCACTTCCAGGCCGCGCAGCGCTTTCTGCAGGGACTCCTGCTGGGTACGGCCAATCGCCATCACTTCGCCCACCGACTTCATCTGGGTGGTCAGACGGTCGTTCGCGCCGACGAATTTTTCAAAGTTGAAGCGTGGGATTTTGGTCACGACGTAGTCGATGGACGGCTCAAACGACGCCGGGGTGCGGCCGCCGGTGATATCGTTCATCAGCTCATCAAGGGTGTAACCAACCGCCAGCTTCGCCGCCACTTTAGCGATCGGGAAGCCGGTGGCTTTCGAGGCCAGCGCCGAGGAGCGGGAGACGCGCGGGTTCATTTCGATAACGATCAGGCGACCATCTTTCGGGTTCACCGAGAACTGAACGTTGGAACCGCCGGTCTCTACGCCGATTTCACGCAGTACCGCCATCGAGGCGTTACGCATGATTTGGTACTCTTTGTCGGTCAGGGTCTGCGCCGGCGCCACGGTGATGGAGTCGCCGGTGTGGATGCCCATCGCGTCGAAGTTTTCGATGGAGCAGACGATGATGCAGTTGTCGTTTTTATCACGCACCACTTCCATCTCGTACTCTTTCCAGCCGATCAGCGATTCATCAATCAGCAGCTCGTTGGTCGGCGAGAGATCCAGACCGCGTTCGCAGATCTCTTCGAACTCTTCGCGGTTGTAGGCGATACCGCCGCCGGTGCCGCCCATCGTAAAGGACGGACGGATGATGCACGGGAAGCCAACTTCAGCGGCAACCGCCAGCGCTTCTTCCATGGTATGCGCGATACCGGAACGCGCGGTATCGAGACCGATTTTCTTCATCGCCACGTCGAAACGGCGGCGGTCTTCGGCTTTATCAATCGCGTCGGCGGTCGCGCCAATCATGGTCACGCCGAACTCGGCCAGCACGCCCTGACGCTCCAGCTCCAGCGCGCAGTTCAGCGCCGTCTGGCCGCCCATGGTCGGCAGAACCGCATCCGGACGCTCTTTCTCAATGATCTTGCGCACCACTTCCCAGTGAATCGGCTCGATGTAGGTGGCATCAGCCATTTCCGGGTCGGTCATGATAGTGGCCGGGTTAGAGTTCACCAGAATAACGCGGTAGCCCTCTTCGCGCAGCGCTTTACACGCCTGGGCGCCGGAGTAGTCAAACTCGCACGCCTGACCGATAACAATCGGGCCCGCGCCCAGAATCAGGATGCTTTTTATATCTGTACGTTTTGGCATGGCTCTCTTAACTCCTGATTATTTCGCGGACTGACGGTACTGCTCAATTAATTCGATAAAATGGTCGAACAGCGGTGCGGCATCGTGCGGGCCGGGGCTCGCCTCCGGATGTCCCTGGAAGCTGAACGCCGGTTTATCGGTACGGTGAATCCCCTGCAGGGTGCCGTCGAACAGCGACTTGTGGGTCACGCGCAGATGGGCGGGCATAGACGCCTCATCCACCGCAAAGCCGTGGTTCTGCGCGGTGATCATCACCACGTTATTATCAATATCTTTTACCGGATGGTTGCCGCCGTGGTGGCCGAACTTCATCTTCACGGTCTTCGCGCCGCTCGCCAGGGCCAGCAGCTGGTGGCCGAGGCAGATACCGAATACCGGAATATCGGTCTCCAGGAACTTCTCAATCGCTGCGATAGCGTAGTCGCAGGGCGCCGGGTCGCCGGGACCGTTGGACAGGAAGATACCGTCCGGATTCATCTTCAGCACCTCTTCAGCGGAGGTCTTTGCCGGCACCACCGTCAGACGGCAGCCGCGATCGACCAGCATGCGCAGGATGTTACGCTTGGCGCCGAAATCGTAGGCCACCACGTGGAACGGCAGCTCGCTTTCCGCTTTAGCTTCCGGCAGGTCGCCCGCCAGCGTCCAGCTCCCCTGCGTCCAGCTGTAGGTTTCTGCGGTGGTCACTTCCTTCGCCAGATCCATGCCGTTGAGGCCCGGGAACGCTTTCGCTTTTTCCAGCGCCAGCTGCGCATCCGGGCTATCGCCGGCGATGATGCAGCCGTTCTGCGCGCCTTTTTCGCGCAGCAGGCGGGTCAGCTTACGGGTATCGATATCGGCAATCGCCACGATATTGTGGCGCTTCAGATAAGAAGAGAGGTCTTCGGTATTGCGGAAGTTGCTGGCAATCAGCGGCAGATCGCGAATGACCAGACCCTGCGCATGTACCTGAGAAGATTCTTCATCGGCGGCATTGGTGCCGACGTTGCCGATATGGGGATAAGTTAGAGTGACGATTTGGCGGGAATAGGAAGGATCAGTGAGGATTTCTTGATAACCGGTCATTGAAGTATTGAAAACGACTTCCCCAACCGCCGTGCCGGTAGCCCCAATGGCCCGACCGTGAAACTGGGTTCCGTCTTCCAGAACCAATAGCGCTGACTTAATCAAAACACCCTCCAGAGAATATCCACTCACTTTATTTGCATATTAATTCATAATGTAGATCTGAATCAATGCAAATCTGTTGCCCGCAGAATTTTGGCAAACGGCGGCATTCTGGAGAGATGGCGGGTAAAAGTCAACTTAAAGCGGATATTTTTAATCTTGTTTCAGGCCACTATTCAGTAATACCTGCCTTAACGGGCAAAAAGATCACCTAACTCGCCCGGGAAAACGCTTGCGGAGGAGGATGTTTGTAAAATCACCGGGCAGGGATTGAAAAAGTAGACCATATGGTCAAAATTTACAATAAAACAACAAAAACAAGGCGGATAAGATACTATTTTTCAGGCTTGGCGATAAAAAATCGGTTAAACACCAAAAATAAAAAAGGGCAATAAAACATTGCCCCTTGCAATCAATTACTTATTGAAAGCAATAACCACATCACGATGGGTAATAATCGTTATAAAGAGTTCAATTCAAGCACATCACGCATATCAAAAAGACCGTTTTTCTTGCCTTTTAGCCACAATGCAGAACGAACGGCACCATTTGCAAAAGTCATCCGGCTGGAAGCCTTATGGCTGATCTCAATACGTTCGCCGATATCCGCAAACATCGCCGTATGTTCGCCGACGATATCCCCGGCGCGCACGGTCGCAAAGCCGATGGTGCCGGGAACGCGTTCGCCGGTATAGCCTTCGCGACTGTAGACCGCACACGCTTTCAGATCTTTATCCAGCGCTCCGGCAATCGCCTCGCCCATCGCCAGCGCCGTACCCGATGGCGCATCCACTTTGTGACGATGATGCGCTTCAATAATCTCAATATCGGTATAGTCGCCCATCACCTTCGCCGCTTTTTCCAGCAGCTTAAGCATCACGTTGACGCCGACGCTGAAGTTGGCGGCAAACACGATGGCGATCTCCTGCGAAGCGTCGCGAATCGCCTGCTTCCCGGCGTCGTCAAACCCGGTGGTACCGATAACCATGCCTTTGCCGTGTTGACGGCAAAACGCAAGATGGGCCAGCGTGCCTTCCGGGCGGGTAAAATCGATGAAAACGTCAAAATCGTCTTTTACCGCCTCGAGGCTGCTTTGCACCACCACCCCTGATCTGCCCACGCCCGCCAGCTCGCCCGCATCGCTGCCGAGCAGCGAGGAACCTTCGCGCTCCAGCGCCGCGCCAAGCGCCGCGCCGTCCATCTGCTGTACCGCCTGAATTAACTGGCGTCCCATCCGGCCGCCCGCGCCCGCGATGGCCACGCGGATTTGTGCATCATGCATAGCTATTCTCTTTTGTTAACACTACGTAAATTGTTTTCAGAGTAACCAGCTCATTGATGGGCCGCTACTCAAAAACACCGATAATTAGAAATTTATGACAAACTGCCGCCGATATCAGTAAAAACTATAAGATTGTGTCGGGAATTTGCCGTGGAGTAGTGAGGAGCGAGGAGCGCGCAGTCCGCAACCCCGGCCCGGCCCTGTATGGCCAATCCGGGGAATACGGCGACAGAAAAGCAGCGACTAGTGCAGGAACAGCTCGCCGGCCGGGAAACCGGACAGGAACCAGGTGACCGCCAGCAGGTCGGCGCTGCCGCCCGGGCTAAGGTGGCGAATAATCAACTCATCATCCAGCCGGCGCAGCGCCTCCAGCCCGCCATCGGTCAGCACTCCGCCTTCCCACAGCAGCTTTTGCGCCTGCTGCTGCACAAAATTGAGCCCTTCCAGCCCGCCGCGCGACACCAGATTGGTATCGTCATTCCAGGCCATCAGGTGCAGTAGAGTCTGCAGTAACGCCAGATTGGTATCGCCGGTGTCCGCCATAACGCGATTGAAGACCGGCATCGCCTGGGTGCGCACGGTGCGAAAGCCGCTCTCCGCTTCGCCTCTGGCGCCGGAGAGCCCGTAGCGCAGGAAATGCCCTTCGCCTTTACTGACCTTCATTCCTTCAGGAGAGGAGAGCTCGCGCCCGACCAGGCCGCGGCAGAAGCGGGCCACCCGATCGCAAACCCGGTGCTGTTCAACCGGCTCCCCTCTGGCCACCAGCCTTCCCGCCGCCGCGCTGAGCAGGCCAAAAGCGAAGATCGCGCCGCGATGGGTATTCACCCCGCCGGTAGCCTCCAGCATATCCGTCTCGCACGCCATGCCCACCGGACGCAGCATCGTCAATACCTGCTCCGGCGTGATATTGGCCGTGTCGTGGCCCATAATGAAAAACTTCTCCATCCATGGCGCGACAGCCGCCGTGCTGGCCTCAAAAGAGGCCAGATCCATATCCCGATGCGCGCCGGCGTTACGAATATCCACCAGGCCCGGTTTCGGCGTCAGGCGGACTTCGGTCAGCAGCGCCCGTTCCACGCGAGAAACCATCTCCTCCGCCGTCACCGTTTGACGGCTCAACGGGCGACGCTGGCTTATCATCACTTCGCTCATGCCTTTCTCCTCAGCGCGTTTAACCGGCGCTTTTAACCTGATGAATGACATCAATCACTGACCCGTCGCGATAGCGCACCACGGCCACCACCCGATCGGTGAAGGCGATCGGGTCAGGCTTGCCGGTCAACAGTTCGGCGCGCTGCTGCAGCTCTTCAATGGTCAGCAGCGGGATACCCGCGTTACGCAGGTTATCAATCAGGTCCTGACGCGCCGGGTTGACGGCGATACCGTGATCGGTGACCAGCACATCCACGCTGGCGCCCGGCGTCACGCAAGTCAGCACCTTCTCCACCACGCACGGAATGCGCCCACGCACCAGCGGCGCGGTGATAATGGTTAAATCCGCGCCCGCCGCCGTATCGCTGTGGCCGCCGGACGCGCCGCGCAGCACGCCGTTGGAGCCGGTCATCACGTTAACGTTGAATCCGGTATCGATCTCCAGCGCGCTCAGCATCACCACGTTCAGGCGTTCGCAGGAGACGCCTTTCGAACCGGGATTGGCGTACTGATTAGCGGAAATTTCAATATGGTTAGGGTTATTGGCCAGCGAACGCGCGGCATCGCCGTCAAAAGACTGGGTATCCAGCAGCGCTTTGATCAGCCCCTTTTCGTGCAGATCGACCATCGTGCCGGTGATCCCGCCCAGACCAAAGCTGGCGGTAATGTTGTTACGACGCATCTTATCTTCGAGGAAACGGGTCACCGCCAGCGATGCGCCGCCGGTCCCCGTCTGCAAAGAGAAACCGTCTTTGAAATAGCCAGAGTGTTCGATCACCTTCGCCGCCTGGCGGGCGATCAGCAGTTCGCGCGGGTTGCTGGTCAAACGGATCGCCCCGGCGGTGATTTTCGCCGGATCGCCGACCTCATCGACCTGCACGATCAGATCCACCCGATCCTGGGCGATGCTGGCCGGATAGTTTGGATAATCTACCCACTCTTCGGTGAGCAGCACCACGCATCCGGCGGCCTCGGCATCCACTCTGGCGTAGCCCAGCGATCCGCAGCGGGATTTACCGCTAAAGCCGTTGGCGTTGCCATATTCATCGCAGCACGGCACGCCGAGGAACGCCACATCAATGCATAGCTCACCGGTTTGCACTAAATGCGCCCTGCCGCCGTGAGAGTGGATTTGTACCGGATTTTCCATCAGGCCGGCGGAGATCGCTTCGCCCAGCTTACCGCGCAGACCCGAGGTATAAATCTGCCGGATCACGCCATTCTTAATATGCTCAATCAGCGGCCAGTGGGCATCGATAAGCGAGCTTGAAGCCAGCGTCAGATCGCGAAAACCCATCTCAGCCAGCTTCGCCACCACCATATTGACCACCTTGTCGCCGCCGCGGAAGGCGTGGTGAAAAGAGATGGTCATGCCGTTTTGCAGCCCGGAACGGCGAATCGCCTCCTCCAGCGAGGCGCAGATTTTACGCTGCCGCTTTTCGCTTTCGCTGGCCAGCCACGGGCTCTGCGCCGTTACGCCCGCATAGGGCGCTAATCCTTCCGGCATCACGTACTGCTGATTAAGCATTGCTACGGTCTCTTTCATTATTTACTCCTTAATCACGAATGCCGGAAGCCGACAGCGCCACGACTTTGCGCGCATGATCGATAATCGGTCCATCTATCATCTTGCCGTTCAGCGATACCACGCCCAGACCGCGCGCTTCCGCCTCTTCCGCCGCCGCGATCACCTCCCGCGCATGTTCAACGTCTTTCAGCGTGGGGGCATAAACCTGGTGCAGCAGCTCAATCTGGCGCGGGTTAACCAGCGATTTACCGTTAAAGCCAAGATTCTTCGCCAGATTCGCTTCCGCGAGGAAACCCTCTTCATTGTTAATATCCGACCACACCACGTCGTACGCCGCGATCCCGGCGACTCGCGCCGCGTGCAGCACCGCGCAGCGGGCGTAAAACAGCTCGGTGCCGTCGCCGCGGCTGGTGCCCATATCCATAACGTAATCGAAGGCCGCCAGCGCGATGGCCGACAGGCGCGGGCTGGCGCGAGCGATCTCAACCGCGTTCACTACGCCCAGCGCCGACTCTATCGCCGCCATTAATTTCGTGCTGCCCACTTCCCGGCCGCATTCGCGCTCAATCCGCTCGACCTGCGCTTCCAGCTCATGGATATCTTCTTTGCTATCGGTTTTCGGCAGGCGCACCATATCGACGCCCGCGCGCACCACCGCCTCAAGGTCGGCGAGACCAAACGGCGTGCTGAGCGGGTTAATGCGCACCACGGTTTCCACATCCCGGTAGAGCGGATGCTGTAGCGCATGATGCACCAGCAGGCGGGCGGTATCTTTTTCACGGAGCGAGACGGCATCTTCGAGGTCGAACATCACCGCATCAGCGCCGTAAACAAATGAGGTGCTTAACATCGCGGCGTTGGCGCCGGGGATAAACAGCATACTGCGACGAGGTTTCATAGCTGACTCCAGTGCGGTTGAGATTGTTGCGCCGCGCGCAGCGCCGCGGCCTGAACGCGAGCCTTCAGTACGCATTCGAGCGCGCCTTTATCATCGACGACGACGTTCGCCCGGGTAACGCCAAGCTGCGTCAGCGTCTCTCTGACCACCCGCTCAATCGCCGCGCCAAACTGCTGCTTCACAATGCTGTCGATTTCAAGCTGAATACCTGGCTCATTCGCAGGCCCGATCCTGACCATCACATCGCTGGATTCCAGCGTGCCGGCCAGGGCGTCAATCATCATTTCCATAGAGGCTGATCCTTAGTTATGGAGGTAAATCAGGCGGTTTGGTGTTCGCTTTCCGCCAGATGCATCAGAAAAGAGAGGGTTACCGGCGGTACCAGCGGCGCAATCGACGACCACTGGCGCTGCTGATACAGCCTGCGCACCCGGGAAGCGGAAATGGGCGCGCCCTCTTTCTCAACCCGCGCCAGCTCAACCACCTGAATCGCCGGCGCGTCGCCGGGCGCTTCCAGCAGCTGGCGCATGCGCTGGTTGTAGCGACGGGTTAATTCACACAGCGGTTCGCTGCCGACAAAGCGGTGGGTCACGCCCAGCGCCGGGGCTAAACGTTCGCGAAAGAGCTGCAGATCGATCTGGCTGTGGCAATCGTCAACCACGCCTTTGTCTTTCAGGAAGTAGCCGGGAAAAGTGGCGCGCGAGATCAGATAGGCCGACCCCGGATGCAGGGTCACGTTGGCGATCCCGGCGATCCCCTGTTCAATCAGCGCCACGCGATCGCGGTAGCGGAAAAACGAAGCATCTTCCTTCACCACGAACAGATGCAGCCAGTCGCAGCGTTGAGCCGCCTGCTCCACCAGCCAACGATGCCCCAGGGTAAAGGGATTGGCGTTCATCACGATGGCGCCGATTTTTTCGCCGGGCTGACGATACATCGTAAGCTGGCGGCAATAGCGGGCCAGACGTTCGCGGCTATTTTCCATTAACACGGCCTGCTCCCCCGCGCGGGCGATAGGCCAGAACCCGGCGCAGGAGAAGAGCTCCGCGTTATAGGGTTTAGTGAACAGAAACAGCTCGCTGCGGCCCAGCTCATACGCCAGGGTCATCAGTTCAGTCAGCAGCTTCAGGCTGAGCCCTTCCCCCTGCAGCGACGGGTCGACGGCAATACACTTCAGAACGCATCCGGCAATGGCGCCGCAGCCGACAATGCGCCGCTGGTACTCGACGATAATCGCCCATTCGCAGTCCGCCTCCAGCGAGAGCTGGTGCTGATGAAGAAAGAGGTCAACGGCCTCTCGCCGCCGGGGGTCGAGCTGTACCGCGACGCGTTTTACTATCAGATTCATTTTTTTCGCGCTTCATTGACCAAAACGAGCTGTATTTCGCCATCGTTCCCGCAGCGGTTCTTTTATTTCAATCACATTTTTCCGCGTACCTTAATTGGCTTTATGGTTTTTATGTTGTTAATTAATTCAGAAGAATAAAAACAATTAAATTAATTAAAAACACGACTAATCAGTGAAGATAATCACATATCGCCGGGGAACATATTTATTATTATGCCGCCGTCCTATTATTGTTTTTTCTAACGGCATTAATACACAAAATCATTCAAGTTGCATCGAGGCGGTAACTGAATGAATCCCCAGGAGCTTACGCATAGTAAGTGACTGGGGTGAGTGAAGGCTGCCAACAAAGAGGCAGCTTGAAGGATGATGTGTATATTCCTTTTTTTAACAGGGTGACGTCATATGACTAATATGAGCCAGGCTCCATCTGCGGAGAAAAAAGGGGTTAGCGATATTCTGGGGTTTAAAATCTTCGGCATGCCGCTACCGCTTTACGCCTTTGCGTTAATCACTTTACTACTTTCACACTTTTATAATGCCCTGCCGACCGACATTGTTGGTGGCTTCGCGATCATGTTTATTATTGGCGCCGTTTTTGGCGAAATTGGCAAACGCCTGCCAATCTTCAATAAATATATTGGCGGCGCGCCGGTGATGATCTTCCTCGTGGCCGCCTATTTCGTTTACGCCGGCATATTCACCCAGAAAGAAATTGATGCAATCACTAATGTGATGGATAAAAGTAACTTCCTGAACTTATTCATCGCAGTATTGATTACCGGCGCAATCCTCTCGGTTAACCGTAAGCTGCTGCTGAAATCTCTGCTGGGTTATATTCCGACCATTTTAATGGGGATCCTCGGCGCATCCATCTTCGGGATTATCATTGGCCTGTGCTTCGGTATCTCCATCGACCGCATCATGATGCTGTACGTCCTGCCGATTATGGGCGGCGGCAACGGCGCGGGCGCGGTGCCGCTGTCTGAAATTTATCACTCCGTCACCGGCCGTTCGCGTGAAGAGTACTACTCCACCGCGATTGCTATCCTGACCATCGCCAACATCTTTGCCATCGTCTTTGCTGCACTTCTCGATATTATCGGTAAAAAACATACCTGGCTGAGCGGTGAAGGCGAGCTGGTGCGTAAAGCCTCCTTTAAAGTCGAAGACGATGAAAAAGCGGGCCAGATTACCCATCGCGAAACCGCCGTCGGCCTGGTGCTCGCCACCACCTGTTTCCTGCTGGCCTACGTTATTGCCAAGAAAATTTTGCCAAGCATTGGCGGCGTCTCTATCCACTATTTCGCCTGGATGGTGCTGATCGTCGCGGCGCTGAACGCTTCCGGCCTCTGCTCGCCGGAGATTAAAGCTGGCGCCAAACGCCTGTCTGACTTCTTCTCTAAGCAGCTGCTGTGGGTACTGATGGTCGGCGTCGGCGTGTGCTACACCGACCTGCAGGAAATTATCGACGCGATTACCTTTGCGAACGTCATCATCGCGGCGGTAATCGTGGTGGGTGCGGTCATCGGCGCGGCCATCGGCGGCTGGATGATTGGCTTCTTCCCGATTGAGTCCGCGATCACCGCCGGTCTGTGCATGGCCAACCGCGGCGGCTCGGGCGACCTGGAAGTGCTCTCTGCCTGTAACCGTATGAATCTTATCTCTTATGCGCAAATCTCCTCCCGTCTGGGCGGCGGTATTGTGCTGGTCATCGCCAGCATTGTGTTCGGCATGATGATGTAACCAACACGCACGATGGCGATGTTTGAGCGTCAACCACAGCGGTGCTCTTTAGGGTCCAGAGCCGGGGGCGGCTTCGGGAAATCCACCCTACTCCTTAGCCGGAAGTATCGTTTGGTTAGCCTTCAAACACGCCGTCGTGCCCTTACTTTAGGGTCTTTCAATGACTGAAGCTGTACTGCTGGGTGAAGGCTTCACCCTGATGTTCCTCGGCATGGGGTTCGTGCTGGCGTTTCTGTTTCTGCTGATTTTCGCCATCCGCGGCATGTCCGCCGCCGTCAACCGCTTCTTCCCCGAACCGGCTCCCGCGCTGAAGGCCGCGCCCGCTGACGACTTCGCCCGCCTGGCGCCGGTGATTGCCGCCGCTATTCACCACCATCGCCGACTTAACCCTTAATTCACGGAGGAATCCATGACCGTTGCCATTACCGATGTCGTCCTGCGCGACGCCCACCAGTCCCTTTTCGCCACCCGCCTGCGCCTCGACGATATGCTCCCCGTTGCGGCCGCCCTCGATGACGCGGGCTACTGGTCCCTTGAATGCTGGGGCGGCGCCACCTTTGACGCCTGCATCCGCTTCCTCGGCGAGGACCCCTGGGTCCGCCTGCGCGAGCTCAAAAAGGCCATGCCGAAGACCCCGCTGCAGATGCTGCTCCGCGGCCAGAACCTGCTCGGCTACCGCCACTACGCCGATGACGTGGTGCAGCGCTTCGTCGAGCGCGCCGTCAAAAACGGCATGGACGTGTTCCGCGTCTTCGACGCTATGAACGACCCGCGCAATATGCAGGCCGCCCTGCAGGCGGTGCGCAGCCACGGCGCCCACGCCCAGGGCACGCTCTCCTACACCACCAGCCCGGCCCACACCCTGCAGACCTGGCTCGACCTGACCGAACAGCTGCTGGAGACCGGCGTCGATTCCATCGCGATTAAGGACATGTCCGGCATTCTCACCCCGATGGCGGCCTTCGAGCTGGTGAGCGAAATCAAAAAACGCTATGACGTCAGGCTGCACCTGCATGCTCATGCCACCACCGGGATGGCGGAGATGGCCCTGCTGAAGGCCATCGAGGCCGGCGTCGACGGTGTCGATACCGCCATCTCTTCCATGAGCGCCACCTACGGCCACCCGGCCACCGAGGCGCTGGTGGCGACGCTGGCAGGCACAAAACATGACACCGGCCTGGATATCCTCAGGCTTGAGAGCATCGCGGCGTACTTCCGCGAGGTGCGCAGGAAATACCACGCCTTTGAAGGCCAGCTGAAGGGCACCGACAGCCGTATCCTCGTGGCCCAGGTGCCGGGCGGGATGCTCACCAACCTTGAGGGCCAGCTGAAGCAGCAGAACGCCGCCCACCGTCTGGATGAGGTGCTGGCGGAAATCCCCCGCGTGCGCGAGGACCTCGGCTTTATCCCGCTGGTCACCCCGACCTCGCAGATTGTCGGCACCCAGGCGGTGCTTAACGTGCTGACCGGCGAACGCTACAGAACCATCGCGAAGGAGACCGCCGGGATACTGAAGGGCGAGTACGGCCACACCCCGGTGCCGGTCAACGCGGCATTACAGGCGCGCGTGCTGGACGGAGCAGAGGCCATCACCTGCCGTCCGGCGGACCTGCTGAAGCCGGAGCTGGCGCAGCTGGAAGCCGACGTGAAGCGCCAGGCGCAGGAGAAGAATATTCAGCTTGCCGACAACGCCATCGACGACGTGCTCACCGTGGCCCTGTTCCCGCAGGTCGGCCTGAAGTTCCTTGAGAACCGCCACAACCCGGCGGCGTTCGAGCCGCTGCCGCAGGCTGAAGAGGTCAAACCTGCTGTGAAAGCAGAGAAACCGGCCGCCTCCGGCGTCTACACCGTGGAAGTGGAAGGCAAGGCCTTTGTGGTGAAGGTCAGCGACGGCGGCGATATCAGCCCGCTGACGGCAGCGGCCCCCGTTCAGGTCACGGCCCCCGCAGCCGCCCCGGCAGGTGCCGGCACCCCGGTGACCGCGCCGCTGGCGGGCACTATCTGGAAGGTCATTGCCACGGAAGGCCAGACGGTGGCCGAGGGCGACGTGCTGCTGATTCTGGAAGCCATGAAGATGGAAACCGAAATCCGCGCCGCGCAGGCCGGGACCGTGCGCGGTATCGCGGTGAAATCCGGGGACGCGGTGGCGGTGGGCGACACCCTGCTGAGCCTGGCGTAAGGAAGAGGAACGGAAATGGAAAGTCTGAACGCCCTGATTCAGGGCATGGGGCTGATGCACCTCGGCGCCGGCCAGGCCGTCATGCTGCTGGTGAGCCTGCTGCTGCTGTGGCTGGCCATCGCGAGGAAGTTCGAGCCGCTGCTGCTGCTGCCGATTGGCTTCGGCGGCCTGCTGTCGAATATCCCGGAGGCCGGGCTGGCGCTGACCGCCCTGGAGAGCCTGCTGGCGCACCACGACGCCGGGCAGCTGGCGGTGATTGCCGCGAAGCTCCACTGTACGCCGGATGTCCACGCCATCAGGGAGGCGCTGGCCCTGGCCCTGCCGTCGGTGCAGGGGCAGATGGAGGACCTCGCCGTGGATATGGGCTACTCCGCCGGGGTGCTGGCCATCTTCTATAAGGTCGCCATCGGCTCGGGTATCGCCCCGCTGGTGATTTTTATGGGCGTCGGGGCGATGACCGACTTCGGCCCGCTGCTGGCCAACCCGCGGACCCTGCTGCTGGGGGCGGCGGCGCAGTTCGGCATCTTCGCCACGGTGCTGGGGGCGCTGACGCTGAACTACTTCGGCATCATCAGCTTCACCCTGCCGCAGGCGGCGGCCATCGGCATCATCGGCGGCGCGGACGGCCCGACGGCGATTTATCTGTCGGGCAAGCTGGCGCCGGAATTACTCGGGGCCATCGCGGTGGCGGCGTACTCGTATATGGCGCTGGTGCCGTTAATCCAGCCGCCGATTATGAAGGCGCTGACCAGCGAGAAGGAGCGGAAAATCCGCATGGTGCAGCTGCGCACGGTGAGTAAGCGGGAAAAAATCCTCTTTCCGGCGGTGCTGCTGCTGCTGGTGGCGCTGCTGCTGCCGGACGCGGCGCCGCTGCTGGGGATGTTCTGCTTCGGCAATCTGATGCGCGAGAGCGGGGTGGTGGAGCGCCTGAGCGACACGGTGCAGAACGGGCTGATAAATATCGTGACCATTTTCCTCGGGCTGTCGGTGGGGGCCAAGCTGGTGGCGGACAAGTTCCTGCAGCCGCAGACGCTGGGAATACTGGTGCTGGGGGTGATTGCGTTCTGCGTGGGGACGGCGGCGGGGGTGCTGATGGCGAAGCTGCTGAACCTGTGCAGCCGGAACAAAATCAACCCGCTGATTGGCTCGGCCGGGGTGTCGGCGGTGCCGATGGCGGCCAGGGTGTCGAACAAAGTGGGTCTGGAGTCGGACGCGCAGAACTTCCTGCTGATGCACGCGATGGGCCCGAACGTGGCGGGGGTGATTGGCTCGGCGATTGCTGCCGGGGTGATGCTCAAGTACGTGCTGGCGATGTGAAAACGCATTGTTCCCGGCTCGCGCTGCGCTTAGCCGGGCTACCCGCCCGGACGGGCGCCGCGCGCCGCCTCCGGGAAATACCCCAGGCTACGGCGCAGAAGCCCGATCGGGTGGTACGTAAAACGTCGTATTCCTACTGGATGAGTTCTGAAATCAGTAAATCTGTGGGCCGATTCAGCGCCGTCGGCCCCTAAAAAAGAGAAAATGACCTTTTGATGTCAATTCGCCCAATGTTTGCCCGAAAAATCACGCACTGGTTTGCCCGACGTTCGTTTCAGAACCGCATCTTCCTGTTGATCCTGTTTACCTCGACAATCGTGATGCTGGCCATGTCATGGTATCTCACCAGCATTACGGAGGAACGCCTGCATTACCAGGTGGGACAGCGCGCGCTGATTCAGGCCATGCAGATCTCCGCCATGCCCGAACTGGTTGACGCGGTAGAAAAGCACGATTTACCGCGCATTAAAGAACTTATCGACCCGATGCGATCGTTTTCCGACGCCACCTATATCACCGTCGGTGACGCGAAAGGCCGGCGCCTGTATCACGTGAATCCAGAGGAAATCGGTAAATCGATGGAAGGCGGAGACAGCGACGAGGCGCTGTATAACGCCAAAAGCTACGTGTCGGTGCGTAAAGGATCGCTCGGTTCGTCATTACGCGGCAAGTCGCCGATCCAGGACAGCACCGGGAAGGTGATCGGTATTGTATCGGTGGGCTACACCATCGAACAGTTAGAAAACTGGCTGAGTCTGCAAATCGGATCGCTGATGATCCCGATGGCGATCATGCTGCTTCTGCTGCTCTACTGCGCCCGGCGCTTCTCGCTGCATATCAAAAAACAGATGCTGAATATGGAACCACAGCAGCTCTCACAGCTGCTTATCCAGCAGAGCGTCCTGTTTGAATCGGTCTTTGAGGGGCTGATAGCCATTGACTCCCACTACCGAATTACCGCCATCAATCAAACCGCAAGGAGGCTATTAAACCTGAGCCAGCCGGAAACCATTCTGATTGGCAAAAGCATCAGCAGCGTGATCTCTCAGGAGGCATTCTTCTATGACGCGCCGCAGACAAATAAAAAAGACGAAATCGTCACTTTTAATCAGATTAAAGTGATCGCCAGCCGTATGGCCGTCACGCTTAATAACGAGCCCCAGGGCTGGGTCATTAGCTTTCGCAGTAAAGACGATATCAACACTCTGAGCCTGCAGCTCAGCCAGGTCCAGCAGTACGCGGATAACCTGCGCGCCGTACAGCACGAGCATCGCAATCTGATCTCCACCATTGCCGGGCTGCTGTTTTTAAAACGCTACGATAACGCGCTGGATCTTATTCAGCAGCAGTCTGAGAGTCACCAGAAAGTGCTCGATTTTATTGCCCGCAATTTTAAAGTGAACCACCTTGCCGGGCTGCTGATCGGCAAATATTACCGCGCCAAAGAGCTCGGATTAGAGCTGGTCTTCGATCCCGCCTGTCACGTTGAAACCCTCCCCTCTTCGCTGTCGCATAATGAATGGATCTCGATCGTCGGCAATTTGCTGGATAACGCCTACAACGCCGCCCTACGTCAGCCGGCAGGTTCAAAGCAGATCGAATGCCTGATCAACAGCGAGGGCGGCGAAGCGATCGTCGAGATCGCCGACCAGGGCTGCGGGATTGAGGAATCGCTGCGCGATCGTATTTTTGAGCGCGGCGTGACCAGCAGCGACAGCGGCGATCACGGCATCGGACTCTGGCTGGTTCGCAGCTACGTTGAGCAGGCGGGCGGCAATATCGTCGTCGATGACAACATCCCTTTTGGCACTATTTTTACCCTTTATATCCCCCTGACCCGAGATGAACACCATGGATAGCATCACCACTCTCATCGTTGAAGACGAACCTATGCTGGCGGAAATTCTGGTGGATACCATCAAGCAATTTCCCCAGTTCGAAGTCATTGGCATTGCGGATAAACTGGAAAGCGCAAAAAAGATGCTTCGCCTCTATCAGCCCCAGCTCACCCTGCTGGATAACTTCTTACCCGATGGCAAAGGACTCGATTTGATCCGCCACGCCGTCAATACTCATTATAAAGGGCGCATCATTTTCATCACCGCCGACAACCATATGGATACCATCAGCGAAGCCCTGCGGATGGGCGTTTTTGATTACCTGATTAAACCCGTTCACTATCAGCGCCTGCAGCATACGCTTGAGCGTTTTGCCCGCTATCGCAGCTCTCTTCGCTCAAGCGAGCAGGCAAGCCAGACCCATGTTGACGCCCTGTTCAATATCCAGGCAAAAGAGCACGCGGAAGCCGCAGGCTCTCCGCTGCGGGGTATTGATGAGAGCACCTTTAATCGGGTATTACAGCTCTTTGCCGATCCGGAAACGGTCCATACCGCAGACACCCTGGCCCGTATTCTCGGCAGTAGTAAAACCACCGCTCGCCGCTACCTTGAGCAGGGCGTTAAAAACGATTTCCTTGAGGCTGAAATCAGCTATGGCAAAGTCGGCAGACCGGAGCGGATTTATCACGGTAAACATCCTGCGCATATTTAAGCACCAGGAGATGCCCTGTTGATTGTGCATCTCCTTTCACTCGCTTATTCCACCGTGTAGCTGACAATAATTTGCCCTTTTTTCATCTTCACCTGGGAAATGACGACTTTACCCAGTTCGGACAGGCTGGCCACGTGCGTCCCGCCGCAGGGATAGCTCTGCATGTCGCCGAACCCGACCTTGCGCAGGCCATCGGCAAAAGTAAGCTGACGCGGTAAATTGTCTGCCTGCCAGGCCTCAACTTTTTCCAGCAGCGCGCTGGCCTCGGGCAGCCCGCCATGCGCGCCTGGGGCAAAAATAATACGGCTTTCTCCCGGCCAGTGATGTCCTTTGATCGGCTGCCAGCCCGACAGCTCCCCGGCCTGGGCAAGCGCGTGCCCGGCGGAGTGCAGACGCGCATGCAGCCGCCGGCTCTCTGGATCGATGCGGATCGTGACCTCGCCGGCCGGCAGCGGCTGTGAAACGATATGCGCCACGCTATCGCCGCGGCTAACCACGCCCTCGACGGCGAGGCCGGCAATCCAGCCGCGATCCGCCGGCTGCCCGCCGCCCTGCGGGTGAAACAGCGTGCGATCCAGCTCAATGGCATAGCGGCCATCGGCTTCGCTCAGGCAGTTGACGACTTGCGCAAGGCATTCCTCGGCGTCGCTGGTGTAATAAAGGCGTTCAGTCATGGTTGTCCTCCTCTCTGTCAGGACAGTATATTGATATTGCTGGCGGCGATAATCCCGCCTGACATCAACGCAATTTTGCTCCGGAAGCACAAATGAATCTGAGCCTACTGCCCGACCTCGCTCTGTTCGTACAGATTGTGGAACAGGGCAGCTTCTCCGCCGTCGCACGCCAGGCCGGCGCAACGCCTTCGGCGATCAGCCGCAGCGTCTCGCGCCTGGAGCAGGAGATGGGCTGCAAGCTGCTGCACCGCACCACGCGCAAGCTGTGCCTCAGCGATGCCGGGAAAATGGTGTATGAACATGCGCTGGAGATGCTGGAATCGGCGCGTATGGCCATGGACTCCGCCAGCAGTACCCAGGCGGTGGCGCAGGGCAAGCTCACGCTCAGCGTGCCGAAAGCCGTGGGACGGTTTGCCATTCACCCGCTGATGCTGGAATTTTTTAACCGCTACCCGAAGATCGACGTCTGTCTGCGGCTTGAGGATCGGGTTCTCGATTTTATTGATGACGGCATCGATCTAGCGCTGCGTATCACCCCTACCCCCTCGCCGGGGCTGCACGGTAAGCCTTTGATGACCATCAGCCACGTCATCTGCGCGACGCCCGGCTATCTGGAGCACTATGGAACGCCGCAAACGCCGCAGGATCTGCGCGAACATAGCTGTATCAGCCTTGGCGAGACGCCCGCCGATTCGCGCTGGAAGTTCCGCCGCGGGGAGAAAACGGAAACGATCCAGACCCACGGCCGCTACGCCGCCAACCATACGGCCGTGCGCCTTGATGCCGTGAAGCAGAATCTGGGCATCGGCAGCCTGCCGCTGTTTACCGCCCGTGAGGCGCTGGCGCGCGGCGAGATTGTGCAGGTTTTACCGGAGTGGGAGTTTATCAGCCTCTATTCCGGCCAGCTCTGGCTACTGTGGTCGGGCAATAAGCATATGCCCGCCAGAATGCGGGCGATGATTGATTATCTTAGCGAGAAGATGAAGCCGGCTTCAGGTAGCCCAGCTCTAACGCCGCGATCGAAAACCACGGAATAAGCGGCTATGAATAAAAACGGGGATGCGATATCACCCCCGTTGATTCATCTTGATGATCAATATCGTTTACTGATGGTGGGTTGTTAAGCGTAATTTATTATAATTAATCAGGCTTCCCGCCTTAATTATCTCCCGCTCTGCTGAGGTGAGCCCCTCCATGTAAAGAGAGATCTCTTTAATGGGGCGATCGTGGCCGATCACGAACGCGGTAATCTGACGCAGATCGGTTTCTAGGGCTGACCTGATCCCCGGGATATAGATGAAGTCGCCGACCTCAAACTCCGGCAGCGCCTTCATCTGCAATGGCAGCATTCCCCAGTTAATCACGTTCGAACGATAGCGCTTCGTGGCATACTGCTGGGCAATATTTGCCAGGCCACCAAGGACTCTCTGGCAGCTGGCGGCTTGCTCTCGTGCGGAACCATCGCCGGGTTTGACCGCATAAACCATGCTGCCAATCTCCGTCTGCTCAAGCGTGACATTTTCCTGCCCCGGCAGTTGGCGGATCCGGGAAAAAACCGCCTCAAGCTGCGGATCCAGGCGACAAGGATCGTCCCCCTCGATCCGTAATTTTTCCAGCGCCGCAATCTTCTTACTACGGCCGACATAGCCCGGATCGCGTCGCGAAAGGGTAAACTCAGCCAGCCCTAACGGATTGGAACGAAATGATGAGGTTTCACCTGATGGAATCAGTTCATCGGTGGTGGTCACCGGATCCATGATTTTTGAGGTCACGTTTAACAAAATATTGTCCGTTAGCTCACCCATCTCCGGCCAGTCTTTTATATTGGGGCCGTAGATCAGCGATTGCCGGGACGCTCCTTTAATAAACCCTTGATAAACCCGGCTCCGATAAGGTGAAGCATCAAATTCATACTGCGGAATGTCTTCCCAGCAATCGAGCGCGGAAGCCGATGTCAGCACGCCCCCATTGGCAGCCGTCGCCGCTATGGAGCGGGCATCCATCAGCGCAACGGCCGACATTTGCCCATTTCCGGGTTTGGACCCTTCCCGGTTGGGAAAATTACGCGTCGTGTGGCGAATGCTCAGTCCATTATGCATGGGCGTGTCGCCTGCGCCGAAGCAGGGGCCGCAAAATGCGGTACGCATAATCGCGCCAGCGCTTAATAAATCGGTCGTTATCCCTTTTTTGGTCAGATCCATCAGCACCGGCTGGGATGAGGGATATATCGAGAGAGAGAAAACGTTGTCACCGCAGGCGTGATTTTTCAAGGCATGAGCCGCTTCGACCACGTTAACATAATTTCCGCCAGCGCAGCCGGCGATGATCCCCTGCTGAATCCGCAGCTTCCCATGTTCGACTTTATCCAGCAGAGAGAGCCTGGCGCGTCCCTGGGAAATGTTATCCGCCGCAATCTCAATCTCGTGCAAAATATCCTGCAAATTCTCATTAAGCGTATCAATTTCATATACGTTGGCAGGGTGAAAAGGCAAGGCGATCATCGGCTTGATGGTGCTTAAATTCACTTCTATGCAGCCATCATAGTAGGCCATCTCTTTTGCTGAGAGCGGACAATAGTCTTGTTCCCTGCCGTGAATACGCAGGTAGTTTTTTGTCTCTTCATCCGTTTGCCAGATGGACGATAAACAGGTGGTCTCCGTGGTCATCACATCTACGCTATTCCTGAAGTCGGTAGACATTGTCGCCACCCCAGGCCCCACAAACTCCATAACTTTATTTTTCACATAACCGCGTTCGAACACCGCGCCAATTATCGCCAGGGCAATATCCTGAGGGCCAACGCCGGGCGAGGGTTTTCCTGTCAAATACACGGCGACAATCTCAGGATAATCAATATCCCAGGTCTCTCCGAGCAGTTGCTTAACCAACTCGCCGCCCCCCTCGCCAACCGCCATGGTCCCTAAAGCACCATAGCGCGTATGGCTGTCTGAGCCCAGGATCATTTTCCCACCGCCGGCCATCATCTCGCGCATATATTGATGAATAACTGAGATATGGGGCGGGACATAAATACCGCCATATTTTTGTGCTGAGGACAAACCAAATATATGATCGTCGCTGTTGATAGTGCCGCCGACAGCGCAAAGCGAATTATGGCAATTCGTCAGAACATAGGGTAATGGAAAACGTTCCATTCCCGAGGCCTTCGCGGTCTGGATGATGCCCACAAAAGTAATATCGTGGGAGGCCATTGAATCAAATTTAATTTTTAACTGCTGTTCATTCCCTGAAGTATTATGGGCGGAGAGGATCGACCACGAGATCGTTCCCTTGCGTGCCTCATGCTTCTCTAACGCGACTGACCCCTTATCAGCAGCAATAATACCGTGCTGATGTGATATATAGACTCCGTGGTCATACAATTTAATCATCACATATATCCTTAGATGTTGAAAAAACACGCCTGACATTAGCCATTCGGTAAAAATGACTGGCCGCGATTAATAAAATGGGAAGAAAACAGGCAGCAAGATAAAGCTGACAATGACCGATATCAAAATAAGCGGCAATCCAACCTTAACGTAATCGACAAACTTATATCCGCCGGCAGAAAAAATCATCATATTAGCCGGGGTGCCCACCGGCGTTGCGTAAGCACATGAACAGCCGATAACAATCGCCATTAACACCGCCCGAGGATCGGCGCCCATAGAATGAGCAATAGACAGGCCAATCGGCATTAATAAAGCGGCGGTTGCCGTATTCGACATGAAATTGGTTAACACGCAGGAGATTATCAATACGGCGCTCAGAAGTAAGAAAGGCGACGCCTGCTGGCCTAATAACGCGATAATTGAGCGCGCCATAATGGCGCCAGCGCCGGTGGTTTCCAGCGCTTTTGCTAATGCCAGAGTGCCGCCGAAGAGGAAAATCGTCTGCGAGTCGATGGCCTGGTAAGCCTGTTTTTCCGTAATAACCCGGGTCACAATCAACGACAATGCGCCAATTGAACCGACGATCGCAATCGGCAAACCCAGCTGTTTTTCGAAAATCATGCCCAGTACGGTCAGGATTAATACCGATAGCGCAATCACCTGCTTATATTTCGGGCATGACTGCGCTTTAATATTATTAACACTTTGAGGCTGGGCCGCATTCGTTTTTGGCAATATGCGATAGCCGATCGTCACAAAATAGAGTATGCCGCAGGCCAGCATCGGAATGCCTAACTTAGCATATTCAAAAAACCCGAAGCGTTGACCAACCTGCTCCAGCGCCGACTGCGCGATCAGATTCCCGGGTGAGCCGATCAGCGATAAATTTCCCCCCAGCGCCGAGGCAAAAGCCAGCGGCATAAGCAAGCGCGACCGGGCATATCCTGATTTCATCGCTGCGCCAATCACCACAGGAATGAGGACCGCCGCCGTGCCGGTATTGGATAGCAGCCCGGAAAGCGTTCCGCAGACCAACATAATGACGACTATCAGCTGCTTTTCTGTCCTGGCGTAGCGTGTAACCATACTACCAATTTTATCCGTCACCCCGGTTTCGAATAAGGCGCCGCCAACCACAAACATAGCCACAAACAAAATCACATTTTGATTAATAAAACCGGCAAAAGCCGTTTTGACATCAAAAACCCCGGTCACCACCAGAGTAATACAAACAATCATGGCCGTTACCGCTAAAGGTATTTTTTCCCAAACAAACATGACAATAGAAAAAACCAATAGCGACAACGTAATCGTAACTGGAGACATAAATATATCGCACCTCACCTTGCTAAAAGGCTATGTTTTCTTAATAAGAGGACTTCCCCCCGGGCATCAGAGGATGCCCGGGCAAACCTTCATCTCCTTAAAGATTATTTAAATTACCCCCCAGGCGATTAACATCTCCCACCACCATACCCCGAGGGTGATTTGCAGAATAAAAGTCAGCAATGCTAATATCCCACCAATAATCCACCATGATTTGATATCATTATAGCCAACGCCAAAAATAACTGGCCCTGCCGCACCGCCGTAGTGGGTTACCATGCCACCATAAGAGTTGCTGAATAATAGCGCGAGCGCGGTGAGTATTATCGGTGCGCCAGAAACATTCGCCAGCATGGCAAAGACCGGTACCATCGCGACAATATAAGCACTACCTGACGCGAAGAAATAACGAACCAATATGCTCAGTGCGACAATCACAATAAAAGCGACATTGCCGTGGCCATCAAAGGAAATATTATTTTTAAGCGCCTCTGCTAGCCATACGAAAAATCCAACCTTAGAGAGCAATGAGCTTAAACCAATAATCCCCCCGTACCAGATGAGCGTATTCCATCCTCCTTTATTCTTAATCACGTCATCCCAGGTGACGATTTTCAATACCAGCATCAGCGCCATTACGCAGATTGCAACGGTAGACTCATTGACCCCCAGGGCGCTGCTGAATACCCAACCGCCGAGCGCAAGAACAAAGAGGCAAGACAGCATCTTTTCCCGCACCGTCATCGGCCCCAAAGCGTCTATGCCTGTCTGAGCAATCTTTTTATTATCAACCCGCTTTAATTCTGGCGGATACAGCTTGTAGGTAATCAGCGGCGTCAGCAGCAACATAATGATGCCAGGTAGTCCTGCGGCCAGCGCCCATCCTCCCCAGCTCAATTTTAGGTGGCAAATATCTTCGATCATTTTCAGCGCGAGGATATTCCCGGCCATGGCGGTGAAGAACATGTAGCTGGTCGTTTTAGTGACCATATAGATGTTCAGCATGAGGTAATGGCCCACGCGCTTCGCGCTCCGCTCCGGCTCTGACCCTAAGGCGACGGCGACGCTATTGATTATGGGTAAGACAATGCCGCCGGCGCGGGCCGTATTCGACGGCGTGGCGGGCGCCAGAATCAGGTCAAGAAAAGCGGTAACATAGCCAAGGCCCAACGTCGTGCTGCCAATCTTGCCGATAAGAATATAAGCAATTCTTTTACCCAATCCGGTAATCACAAATGCCGCGCTCAGGGTAAATGCAGAAAAGACTAACCAGGTGGTACCTGATGAGTATCCGCTTAATACGCTGGCGGCTTTTATCGAACCGTCACCCAAATTGCCCACAATCACCATTGATGCCGCAACGGCGATCAGCAATACCACGGGTTCAGAAAACGGTTTAATCACTAAACCTACAATCGCTGCCAGATAGATACCGGATAATACCCAGGCAAGTGTTGATAATCCTTCTGGCGCCGGGCATAAACTGATGAGTAACGGTATTGCTATAATAACAAGCAGCTTCCATAATTTATTATTTTGCATTTCCATTCCTTACCTGCACTCAATATTTGAGGATGCTTGCTGAACGTATTCACATGCCTCCCCTCTCCTCTTCTACGGTGGATTGATAGATAAGCGGAGGGTGGATATTTATTCGGGGATGTAAACCGTTCCTGAAAGGATTTTCCGCGCGGTACGTATAACCGATGCCCGAATATCCTCCGGGCGCTCAGCAGTATGACTTAAATCGACGTCGATCCCCCCGCTGGGGTGTTCGACCGTAATAACGCCATCGCCCGATAGCTTCGTCAGTTCATTCGCAATAGTGCCTGGAATAACGCATGCGCTTGCCAGACCAATAGCGCCGGTAATCGCCAGCGATTTATGACAGTTATGCGGCATAAAATAACGTACATTTAGCGTTCCGCCGCTTAGCCCCGGAGAAATCAGAACCGGTTTAGGGATAACCATATTGCTCACATCCCCAAATCCCATAGCCTTCCCGGCCTGACGGCGAATAGATTCCAGCGATTTGAGTAAGGCTGTATCCCGATCTAATTCGCTGGCAGATTCATATCCGGTTTTTCCCAGACTCTGAGCCGGGATCACCACCATAGGCATCGCCATATCAATACAGGTCACTCGTACATTATCAAAGACTTCCATACGATTGCCTGTTGGGAAAAGCTGGCCGGATTTTGCGCCCGCGGCATTCAGAAAAGTCAGCGCAACCGGCGCGGCATGGCCTGGAACGCCATCGATTTGCGTATCGCCTTCATAAATAACCTTTCCATCTGGTGTTTGAACGTCAGCGTCAACAAAGGTATTGGTGTTCACATTTCTTATACGCACTCGCGTAACCGGCGACACCGCCTTAACCAACCCATGTTCAATGGCAAAGCCGCCAACCGCGCACAGCATATTGCCGCAGTTTGGCGTCGTATCCACCCGCCGTTCATTGACGATGACCTGAACAAACAGATAATCGATATCCGCTTTGTCGCTTAGGGATTGACTAATAATGGCCACTTTACTGGTTTGCGGGCTCCCTCCGCCAATACCGTCAATCTCCAGCTCGTGACCGGATCCCATTATGGTTAACAAGCACTCATCACGTTTCTGAATATCCTTGGGTAAATCATCTGCTAATAGAAAGGCACCTTTTGATGTCCCTCCACGCATTAATACACAGGGAATGCTCTTCATAGCATGTTCCTTATCCGCCAGAAATAAATAGAAGAATTGAATAAAACGCCGCGTGAATTTAATTGGTTTTATGTTCTTTAAGGTTTTTATTTACTTAATTAACGGCCAGATAAATCACGCCAGGTATTTTACCAATGCATTCTACTTGCAAGAATTTCGCTGGTTGATAAAATTTTGCCATAAGAGTTATTCCTGCTAAGTATTAATAAAAAAGCATGTCTGCTTAATAATGACTTGTCGTCTACTTAGAACAACGCTTATTAAACCCTACGGAGCAATAATGAAAAATGAACTATCCGGTATGAAAGCCTTTGTCACGGTGGCAGAGCTTGGCTCATTTAGCAAAGCCGCCGAGCAGCTCAGCCTCTCGCAGCCGGCACTCACCAAAAAGATAAAAAAAATAGAGAGTCATCTGAATATTGCGCTGTTCGAACGAACCACGCGAAAACTTGCGCTTACCCAGGCCGGAAAAATACTGCTCCCCAAGGCCAAAGCGTTGATTTCCAGTCTTGATGCGGCAATATTTAACCTCAACGATTCAACGTCTCAATTACATGATACCGTTACGCTATCTTGCATTCCGACCGCCGTATTTTACTTTTTACCGCGCGCTATCGTGCAATTTAATAAAAACTACCCCAACATCAAAGTACGAATTTATGAACAAGGTATAGAAACGTGCATGAACTCGGTACGAAAAGGCGAAGTTGATTTTGGAATAAACATGAACTTCATCACATATCCAGACATCGATTTTATCCCCCTGGTGAATGAGCCTTTTGTTCTGGCCTGTCGGCAAGACCATCCTCTGGCGTGTCGAAAATTAGTCGAATGGCGGGAACTGGTGAGCCAGACCTTAATCGGCGTCAGGAAATCAAGCGGCAACCGACAGTTAATAGAGAAATGCCTGGCGGATAAGCCCTGGCGACTGGATTGGTTTTATGAAGTCAGGCATTTGTCGACCTCGCTCGGCCTTGTCGAAGCCGGACTGGGCGTCTCGGCGCTTCCCTGTCTGGCAATGCCCCATAGCGGCAATAGCACCGTCGTGAGCGTTCCGCTCGTGGAGCCGGTTATCCGGCGGACGCTTGGTATGATCCGCGTAAAGAACAGACCTCTCTCCGCGGCGGCGGAACGATTAGCTTCGCTCTTACTGCTTATGTGGACGGATGAAGCGGGCGCGCTATGGCGCAACGTCGTTGATGCCACTCACAATACCTGAGCGCCGCGCCGGCCGCTTCGTCCCCCGGTTAAGGCGCCAGGGCAATCACCTCGGCCGCCCAGCGCTGAAATCCTTCGACGTCCAGCCCCAGCGCCACCCGAGCATTTGCCGGCTGGCCCAGCCTGCCCTCAATATCAACCACCGTGGTGCCTGAGGTCCATGTGCCCTGGGTTTCTACCGCCACAAAGCACGGTTCAAGGGTAAAGAGCTGCGGGCGAACCAACCACGCAATCGCGCACAGGTCGTGCATACGCAGCCCGCTGCTCATGCTGCCGCTACGGTAGTGGCTAAACAGCGCGTGCAGCATTTTCCCGGTCTGATTCAACGTTGGCAGAGTGGCGAGGTAATCCGGCGCCAGCATCGCCTGATTGGTGACGTCCAGCCCGCACATGACGATATCCAGCCCGCTGTTGAACACTTTAGCCGCCGCTTCCGGGTCGATGGCGATGTTAAATTCCGCATTCGGCGTAAAGTTGCCGCGCCCGGCGGAGCCGCCCATGATCACCAGGCGACGGATGTTAAAGCGACATTCCGGGTACTGGGTCAGCAGAAGCGCAATGTTGGTTAACGGGCCGATCGCCACCAGCGTCATCGGCTCCGGGGCGTGCATCAGCGCGTCGCGGATCGCCTGAAACGCCGGTTTCGCCAGCGGCTGGCGGTGATGTTCAACGAAATCGTAGCCTTCCATTCCGGACTCGCCGTGCACCGAGGCGGCGTCGCGCAGAGGGCGAACCAGCGGCATCGACGCGCCCTGGGCCAGGGGAACATCGGCGTTCCAGAAATGCAGAAGCTGAAGGGCGTTGCGGGTCGTTTTCTCCACCGACACGTTGCCCGCCACCGTGGTCATCAGCTGCAGATCAAGCTCGGGGGCGAACAGCGCTGCGGCAATCGCCGCGGCGTCATCAATGCCGGGATCGGTATCCAGAATGATAGGTAAGCGCATCGTTTCTCCATAAAAAATGCCAGACGTTAAGTCTGGCATCTTCTCATACTGCGGCGGAAAAGAACTTACTCTACTTCACGGACATCTACGCGCAGCTCTTTCGGCACCTCGAAAACGATGTTCTCTTCGCGGCCTTCCAGCGGCACCGCTTCGCCGCCGCCCAGCTCCTGCAAACGCGAAATCACGTTCTGTACCAGGATATCCGGCGCCGATGCGCCCGCGGTCACGCCGACGCAATCCGCTTCTTTGACCCAGGCTTCCTGGATATCGGTCGCGTCGTCAATCAGATAGGCCGCTTTCCCCATCCGCTGCGCCAGCTCGGCAAGGCGGTTAGAGTTAGAGGAGTTCTTCGACCCCACCACCAGCACCACGTCGGCCTGCCCGGCCAGCGCGCGGACGGCTTCCTGGCGGTTAGTCGTGGCGTAGCAGATATCATCTTTACGCGGCCCGACGATTTTCGGGAAACGCTCGCGCAGAGCGTCAATCACGTCGGAGGTATCGTCGACGGAGAGCGTCGTCTGGGTCATAAACGACAGCTTAGCGTCGTTTTTCACGTCCAGCGTCCAGACATCGTCCGGCGATTCCACCAGGTACATCCCCCCCTGCGGGTTGCTGTACTGCCCCATGGTGCCTTCAACTTCCGGGTGACCGGCGTGGCCAATCAGAATGGACTCTTCGCCGCGGCGGCTGGCGCGGGCGACTTCCATATGCACTTTAGTCACCAGCGGGCAGGTGGCGTCAAAAACCGTCAAATCGCGGCTTTTCGCCTCGTTGCGAACGGCCTGAGAGACGCCGTGGGCGGAGAAAATCAGGATGGCGCCGTCCGGCACTTCGCTAATCTGCTCGATAAAAATAGCGCCGCGTTGACGCAGGCTGTCGACAACATAGCGGTTGTGCACGACTTCATGACGCACGTAGATCGGCGCGCCGTATAGCGTCAGCGCGTTTTCAACAATGCTGATAGCGCGGTCAACGCCTGCGCAGAAGCCGCGCGGGTTAGCCAACAGAATCTGCATCTTACCCCTCCAGCGCCGGATCGATCTCCAGCACTTCAACATCAAAATGAACGGTACGCCCGGCCAGCGGATGATTGAAATCAACGGTGATCGAATCGCCGTTCACTTCGCGGATCACGCCGGGCATTTCGCTGCCATCCATTGCGGTAAAGAGCATTATCGCGCCGACTTCCGGCTCGCCCGCGTCGATAAACTCCCGGCGCGAGAAATATTGAATCAGGTCCGGGCTCGGTACGCCAAACGCGGCGTCCGGCTCCAGCGAAAAGGTGGTTTTATCCCCTTCTTTCAGCCCCAGCAGATGCTGTTCAAGACCTTCAGAAAGCGAGGTATCGCCCAGGCGAAAGAGCGCGGGTTTACCGTTATTGCGGGTTGACTCTGCGGTGGAGCCATCGTCGAGCTTTAAGGTGAAGTGCACCAGCACCGCACTGTTGCTCTGTACTGATTTAGACATGCAGGTTGCTCACTTGTTTTGCCCGGCGGCGCCGCCGCCGGGCGAGTTTTGTTACGCCTGTTTCTTCGCAGCCGCGTTCGGTAAGAAGCCTTCCAGCACAATCAGCGCCGCGCCGATACAGATAGCGGTATCGGCGAGGTTGAAGGTGGCGAAGTGCCAGTTCCCGACGTAGAAATCGATCATATCGACGACAAAACCATGCCACAGCCTGTCGAATAAATTCCCCAGCGCGCCGCCAATAATCAGGGCGTAGGCAATATTATTCAGCTTTTGCGTCGCCTTAGAACGATACATCAGCACCGCAAGGATCACGCAGATACCGATAGCGATACCGGCGAAGAACCAGCGCTGCCAGCCGCCGCTGTCGGCGAGGAAGCTAAAAGCCGCGCCATAGTTGCGCGCATAGTGCAGATTAAGCGATGGGAACAGCGATACCGTATCCCCCAGAGCGAAGTTCTGGAGGATCAGGAATTTACTGCCTAAATCGATAATCAGCACGGCTACGACGACCCACAGCCAGCGTAGCCCCGTTGAACAAATCGGTTTACTCATCAGGCAAACTTACGTTTTTCGCCGTCACCGGCGATGTTGCTGACACAGCGTCCGCAGATATCCGCGTGTTCCGCCACCTTGCCGATATCCGTGGTGTAATGCCAGCAGCGCGGGCACTTGTCACCTTCGGCTTTACTCAGCACGACTTTCAGACCTTTGAGCAGTTCACTCTGCCAGGCGTCGGCCGGAGCCTGCGCATAATCGGCAACGTTCGCCCCTGAGGTCAACAGGACAAATCGCAATTCATCGCCCAGCGCGTTCAGCTTCGCCGCGAGATCGGCATCGGCGTACAGCGTTACCGCCGCTTCCAGAGAGCCGCCCACCTGCTTGTCCGTACGAGCCTGCTCGATAACCTTGTTGACTTCGCCACGCACCTTCAGCAGCGCGTTCCAGAAACCGTCGTTCATCGCTTCGTCAGCGTCCAGGCCAAACAGGCCGGTATACCATTCGCCGGTAAAGACGTATTTCTCGCGGTCGCCCGGCAGGTAACCCCAGATTTCGTCAGCGGTGAAGGACATGATCGGCGCCATCCAGCGCACCAGCGCCTCGGCAATATGGTACAGCGCGGTCTGGCAGCTACGACGCGCGATGCTGTCAGCCTTGGTGGTGTACTGGCGATCTTTAATGATATCGAGCCAGAACGAGCCCATTTCGATGGAGCAGAAGCGCATCAGGCGCTGCACCACTTCGTGGAAGTCATAGGATTCGTAGGCTTTGACGATATCATCCTGCGCCGCTTGCGCGCAGCCTACTGCCCAGCGGTCCAGCACGACCATCTCTTCCGGTTTCACCATATCTTTTGCCGGATCGAAACCGTTGAGGTTCGCCAGCAGGAAGCGCGCAGTGTTACGGATACGACGATAGCTGTCAGCGGCGCGTTTGAGGATCTCGTCAGAGACCGCCATTTCGCCGGTGTAATCGGTGGATGCCACCCACAGGCGCAGAATATCCGCGCCCAGCTTGTTCATCACGTCCTGCGGAGAAACGGTGTTGCCGATAGACTTGGACATCTTGCGGCCCTGGCCATCAACGGTAAAGCCGTGGGTCAGTACCTGGCGGTAAGGCGCTTTGCCCTTCATCGCGGTAGAGATCATCAGGGATGACATAAACCAGCCGCGGTGCTGGTCGGAGCCTTCCAGATACATATCGGCGGCGTGACCGGCGAATTCAGGACGCACGTCAACGACGGAAGAGTGGGTCGAGCCGGAGTCAAACCAGACGTCCAGCGTATCCGGCACCTTCTCGTAGCTATCCGCGTCGGCGCCGAGGATGTCGCGGGAATCGAGATCCCACCACGCCTGGATGCCGTCGACTTCTACGCGTTTCGCCACTTCTTCCATCAGTTCCAGCGTGCGCGGATGCAGCTCTTGCGTCTCTTTATGCACGAACAGCGACATCGGTACGCCCCAGGTGCGCTGACGGGAGATACACCAGTCAGGACGATTGGCGACCATCGATTCGATACGCGCCTGGCCCCAGTCAGGGATCCACTGCACGCCTTTGATTTCGGAAAGCGACTGTTTGCGCAGACCTTTTTGATCCATGCTCACGAACCACTGCGGCGTGGCGCGGAAGATGATCGGCGTTTTGTGACGCCAGCAGCACGGGTAGCTGTGCTGCATTTTTTCAACGTGCAGCAGCGCGCCTTTTTCTGACAGCAGCGCAACGACAACATCGTTGGCTTTAAAGACGTTTACGCCGTCCAGCGTTGGATAGGTTCCCGGCAGATAGGCGCCGTCCGGGCCAACCGGGTTCGCCACTTCCAGGCCATATTTTTGACCGATGACATAGTCATCCGGACCGTGGCCTGGCGCGGTATGCACCGCACCGGTACCCGCGTCCAGCGTGACGTGATCGCCCAGGATCGCCGGGACGTCAAAATCGAGGAACGGGTGCTTAAAGCGCATCAGCTCCAGCTCGGCGCCGTTCACCACCGCCAGGATGGTGTAATCAGCAATGCCGGCGCGCTTCATCACGCTGTCGACCAGGTCTTTTGCCAGGATCAGCGCCTGACCGTCAACCTGCACCAGCGCATAGTCAAACTCCGGGGAGAGCGAGATGGCGCGGTTCGCCGGCAGGGTCCACGGGGTGGTGGTCCAGATAACCAGAGAAACCGGGCCGTTGACATCGGCCACGCCAAATTTCGCCAGCACCGCCGCTTTATCGGCCGCGTGGAACGCCACGTCGATGGACGGAGAGGTTTTGTCGTAATACTCGACTTCCGCTTCAGCCAGCGCGGAGCGGCAGTCTACGCACCAGTGCACCGGCTTAGCGCCTTTGTGCAGGTGGCCGTTGCCGATGATTTTACCCAGCGCGCGGATGATGTTGGCTTCGGTTTTGAAGTCCATGGTCAGGTACGGATGCGACCAGTCGCCCAGCACGCCCAGACGGATAAAGTCTTTACGCTGTCCGTCAACCTGGGTGGCGGCGTATTCACGGCACTTAGCGCGGAACTCGGCGGCGGTGAATTTCTCACCCGGCTTGCCGTACTCCTGCTCCACTTTCAGCTCGATCGGCAGACCGTGGCAGTCCCAGCCCGGTACGTACGGAGAGTCATAGCCCGCCAGCCCTTTGGACTTAACGATAATGTCTTTCAGAATCTTGTTAACCGAGTGACCAATATGAATGCTGCCATTCGCATAAGGAGGGCCATCATGCAGAATGAAGGTTTTTTTGCCTTTTTTGGCTGCACGAATGATGCCGTACAGGTCATCATCGGTCCAACGCGCCAGCATTCCCGGTTCACGCTTGGCGAGGTCGCCGCGCATCGGGAACCCTGTTTCCGGCAAATTCAGGGTCGATTTATAGTCACTCATCAGATTCTCGGTTCCGTATTTCGGTTTGATAAACACCGTCAGGGTTATGCCTGGCCGGTTAGCCCAAAGAAGTCGCGGGCCGTTAACTCATCACGTGCGATTTGCGTTTTCAGCTCATCAAGCGACGCAAATCGCTGCTCGTTACGTATTTTTTTACGCAGTATTACATCTATATGGCGACCGTAGAGGTCCATTACAACATCCAGGAGATGAACTTCCAGCTGCTGACGCACGCCGGAGACCGTTGGACGAGTACCAATGTTGGCGACGCCCATAAAAGGTTTGTCGCCAAGCCCTGTCACTTCTACCGCATAGACCCCTTTTACGGGGGAAACCTGACGGCGCAGCGGTAAATTCGCCGTCGGGAAGCCTATTGTGCGCCCGAGCTCATCGCCGTGCACGACGCGACCGGAGATGGTAAACGGATGCCCCAGCAGCGTCTCCGCGAGGGGCAGATCGTCGTCCGCCAGCGCCTGGCGTACCGCCGTGCTGCTGATGCGCACGCCGCCTTCACAGAAGGTTTGAGTGCTGGTGACGTCAAAGCCGAACTCCACGCCGGCTTTTTGCAGTAACAAGAAATCCCCCTGGCGACCGGCGCCAAAGCGGAAATCATCGCCAACGGCGAGGAACTGGACGCCCAGCTGGCGCACCAGCAGTTCGCTGATAAAGTCCTGGGCGGTCAATGCCGCAAAGCGCCGATCGAAGCGCACGCACAGTACGTAATCGACGCCGCTTTCGGCCAGATAATTCAGCTTCTCACGCAGGCGCGTTAAACGCGCGGGCGCTTTATCGGCGGCAAAAAGCTCAAGCGGCTGTGGTTCAAAAATCATCACCACCACCGGTAAGCCACGCTGGCGACCTTCTGCGCGCAAACGCTGCAATAATGCCTGGTGCCCGCGATGCACGCCGTCAAAATTTCCAATGGTCAGCACACACCCGTGCGGGGCCTGACTGAGATTATGTATGCCGCGTATCAGCTTCATGTCTGGCTCAAAACAGTGAAAATCGTCCGAGTATACCTTGTACAACTGGCGACGTTAACCAGCGATTGCACCTCTTCACCGAAAGATCCCGGGAATTCATTCACTCAGCGCGAGATTGCGGGAAAATCTCTCCGGGGTCGTCGATTTTTATGGTCGAAAGGCTGTATTCGCCTGCAACAAGCTGGTAGAATCTTGCGCCATCACTACGTAATAAAGCGTTGTTAGTTTAAACGACGCTTATTTGCACAAATCCATTGACAAAAGAAGGCTAAACGGGCATTCTCCTCGGCCTTTGAATTGTCCATATAGAACACATTTGGGAGTTGGACCTTGGCTAATATCAAATCAGCTAAGAAGCGCGCCGTTCAGTCTGAAAAGGCCCGCAAGCACAACGCTAGCCGTCGCTCTATGATGCGTACTTTCATCAAGAAAGTATACGCAGCTATTGAAGCTGGCGACAAAGCTACTGCACTGAAAGCATTTAACGAAATGCAACCAATCGTGGACCGTCAGGCTGCTAAAGGTCTGATCCACAAAAACAAAGCTGCGCGTCATAAAGCAAACCTGACCGCTCAGATCAACAAACTGGCTTAATCGCCTGCTTGTTGTCGCTTTGTAAAAAAACCCGCGAAAGCGGGTTTTTTTATGCCTGTCGTTTATCACGTAATACGTCACGACTCGCGTTCTGGTTATCGCAGCCAGCTCATGCTTCCGCATGAACTGGTGCGGCGTTTTCCCGCGCGGCAAGAAACCGTTCTGGCCTATGCCTGAGGCGGCGTAAAGAGCGCCGAATAGTCGCGATGACAAATACGCTGCACCGCCGGATGCTGGATCATTCGTTCGGCAAAGATGGCGTGATACTCCTCCATGACGTTGTCCATGCGTCCGATCTCGACTATCGACTCATCGCTATAGAAATCATGCGCATAGAGCGTCGGTGCGACAAATATCGCATTGTGCGCCGCGCCGAAGGCCTTCATCAACGCCGCATCATCAAACTCGCCCAGAATTTCCACCTGCAAACCCTGCGAGTTAAACCAGTTCAGCAGCTTGCGCCCTAACATGGAACGGCGACCGGGGATCAGCAGTCGACGTTCTTCCAGACAGCCGGGGAACGGTTTTTCCGGCGGCGGATTCATGCACCAGAAGCTCACGCTGCACTCGCCGATTTTCACCGAAAACAGCCCTTCCTGCTGGGTGGAATCGATGGGGCAGTCGGAAATAATCATATCGAGTTTATGCTGGCTTAGCTGCTCCAGCAGCATTTCGTGGGTCGACTCGAAGCAGCGTAAATGGATCTGTTCATTCTCGACGACGGCGGCATCCAGTACGCCGCTCACCAACCTTTTCGACAGCGCGTCCGCAACGCCAACATCAAACAGCAGATTCGACTCTTTACGGTAGTTAACGATGTCGAGCATCTCCTGGCTCAGCGTAAACATGCGATCCGCATAGCGGAACACCAGTTCACCTAATTCGCTAGGCTCCAGCCCCCTTCCTTTGCGCTTGAACAATTTCCCCTGCAGACGTTCTTCCAGCGCCTTTATTTGCCCGGTAATGGTCTGCGGCGTCAGGAACAGCGCTTCCGCCGCGCCAACAACGGAGCCCTCTTTGTAGACATGCCAGAAGTAATACAGGTGGTTGTAGTTGATATGCGACATGCTTCTCTCCCTGATAATGTCCAGGAGAGCCGTAGCGGCTCTCCGTGAGATGTTAAGCCGCGTAGCCCGAATCCGTTACACGCTTACGCAATATTATGTATCCCGTGACGGCCGATAATATCGATCCAATCAGGATGCCAAGCTTGGCCCAGTTGATCAATCCGGGGTCGACGCTACCGAAGGCCAGGGTGGCAATAAAAATCGACATTGTGAAGCCAATCCCACACAGGATGCCGACAGCCATAATTTGCTTACAGGTAGTTCCTTCGGGTAACGAAGCCCATTTCAGCTTCAGCGCCAGCCAGCAGAAGACGCTAATACCCAACGGCTTGCCGATAAACAGCCCGGCAATAATACCCAACGGCAGCAGTGAGGTCAGCCCTTCGACCGTGACGCCCTGCAAAGAAACGCCCGCGTTAGCGAAGGCGAACAGGGGCAGGATCAGGAATGCCACCCACGGATGCAGCACGTGCTCAAGCTGCTTCGCCGGCGATTTGCCGTTCTGCTCTTTTAGCGGGATCATAAAGCCGACAATGACCCCAGCCAGCGTTGCGTGAACCCCCGACTTAAGAACCGCGGTCCAGAGTATGGCGCCCACCAGAATATAGATCCCGGTACGCCGTACGCCGCACAGATTTAACCCCGCCAGCACAGCAATGGCTCCGGCAGCGACAACCAATGAGACGACGGAAAGATCGTGCGTATAGAACAGCGCAATAATAATAATGGCGCCCAGATCGTCGATAATGGCCAGCGCCATCAGGAAAATCTTCAGCGCGGCGGGCACCCGATTCCCCAGCAGCGCCAGTACGCCCAGCGCGAAGGCAATATCGGTGGCGGCCGGAATTGCCCACCCTTCTCTGGCAATCGAATCCTGGCCGTTAAACGCCAGGTAGACCAGCGCCGGCACCACCATGCCGCCCAACGCCGCGACCACCGGAAACACCGCCTGGCGACGGCTGGCCAATGCCCCCTGATTCATTTCACGCTTCACTTCCAGACCGATAAGCAGGAAAAATACCGCCATCAGCGCGTCGTTAATCCACAACAGCATGTTCTTGTTGATCTCTAACGCACCTACGCGCAGCTGGACGGGCGTTTCCAGAAAAGAGCGATACAGGCCGCTGGTCATGCCGGTATTGGCTAATAACATGGCCATGATGGCGGCCAGGATTAAGATAATGCCCCCGGAAGCATCGCTCTGAAAAAAACGCTGCAGATGTTTCACTTTTACCTCACCTTATCCGCAAACAACTCGATAAAAGTATAATACATATGCGGAAACCTCGAAAAAACCAGTTTTAAATTGCCATTAGACTCGATTTTTACGAATTAACCCTCGTTAAGAGATTGGCCGTCCGATCGTCAGTGGGGGCGCTGCGTTGTCCGAACAGGAAGTCAGAGGTACGCCAGCCCCATCCTCAACGGCCATAAGGAAAGAATCCGTATCGCCATCTTCATGGTTATGCGTATTAGCTTAGCGTGAATGGGATGAAGCATGAGCGATTGCCGCGATCGTCGACGCTTTTTATGCCCCATAAGATATTTAAAAACTATACCAATGGGAAATCTCTCTTTACGTCATTAGCATGATTGACAGGATAATCAATATATGAATATCTCGACGATTGCTGTACCAAGAAAGTTTAAAAGGTGACTACTAATCTAATAAACACCTTTGCCCTGAAAAGTATTAAAAAGCCGTGGGTAATTTTTTCATATCTATTAAACGGCCGCCATCAATAGTTATATAGCCGCCTTTTTTCAGTTCAGAGAGAAGCTTCATGGTACGGCTACGGGATATTCCTGTTCGGCGTTGAATGAAGTTAAGCACATTAATACTTTGTCGATATTCGCTGGCATAAGCCCAAAGCTCGATTAATAACGATCTCACCTTCAGATAAGAGTCCACGCCAACCAGTTCACGATCGCGTACGCTCATGACCATCAGACGATAGGCAAGTATTCGTGCGACATCGTGCCACAGATCGCACTCATCAACAGTCTTGATAAAGTCGGGCAGAGACACTGCGCGTCCGCTGCACTTCGTTTCCGCTATCAGAAAGTGTTCTGGCCGGGTCGGAACATTGTAAGTCACCCCATAACTATCGACTAATCCGATAATGGCGGGAGCAAAAGAGGAATTAACATGAAGTCCGCTGCCACAGCGGCAAAACGAAAATATACCGGACTCCAGCAACACAATTTTATTTTCCCCGTCTGAATTCAGTAAAAACTCATCTCCGGGAGCCAAATTAAAAGGTTTACCGAAGGGCCATAGCGAGGCGAAGAGTGCATCAAGCGCTGCATGCGGTTTAGCCTGTTGGGAAAAAAGATAGGAATGCAGGGTATTCCCATTATCATTTTCAGCAACGTCTAATTTCATTTTTCATTATTACCATAATCATAGATTACCCCAAGATATACTTAACGGAGGTTATCTTCAATTCATTATAAACATCCTCCCGGAAGTATATTTTTAGCCGCAAGCACGAAAACGCAATACTTAGCACAAAGCGCAAATTCTTAATATAAACTTCAACAACCACAAATAAATCGCAAAACAAAAAATTAACATAACAATAAAATAACTGCTGAAACTATCTCTCACGAAATAAAAATACACTAAAAAATAGTGATTCAGAAATTAAATATTCTGAATCACTATGAACAGCGATGCATTTTTCAGGCGCTATGGCGGGGTAAATGCGACATTAACTGAAATAGGCCGGTGCGGTATAATACTCAACCATTTTATCTGCAAGCCAACCGCCATCTTCACCATTAGAGTGAATGGTGGTTATGCTTACCGTCGAGCCGCCGCCCCACAGTACTGAGAAAACATGGTAGTCGGGTAGATTCAATGCCTGCATTTGCCCCCAGTCGTAACCCTTATCCTGGCGTAAAAAGTCACCGACGGTCGCCGCGCCGTAAGTTGCGCTATTCACCGTCGTATTGAGCAGATCTGACGCGATGGTATCGAGATCGCAGCCAATACGCGCATCGCCCATGAAGAAGCTTCCGCCCGATGCGTAATGCGCGGCGGCAATTTTACTGTTGCCTTCATCCACGGTTGGCATATGGCCGCCCGGAATTTGCCACAGCATTGCCGGTTTACGCAGCGCTTTAGCCGCGTGTTTTACCATCCCCAGATAATTAAACCAGCAGGTCGCGTTCCAGGCATAGTGCGCTAATGCATCAGGGCTAAAGCAATCGCGCTCAAATTTATCAAAGGCGATAAAGTCTGGCGCATACTCACCGCTATAGACACCCAGCTCATTGATAAAGTTGGCGATAGCGGTCCCCTGCGCGGCCGGATCGGCGTTCGGCCTGAGTACCCAATCTGCCGTTCCTGTCGCCCATACGTTTGTCTGCCAGCCGAATGCCACATCCGGCGCGAACTGCCGCACAAGGTAGTTGATCGCCTGGACATAACCGTAGAGATCGTTAGAGAAAGTCGGCAACACCGGCGCGCTGAATCCCGGAAGCGCAGGCAAAGCGTTAATCGCGGCCGCCAGTTGGACATTAACCTGCATGCTATTCGCTTGACGCACCGCAGCGTAGCCATACGGCTCCTGCTGCATCGCGCCAAGAAAATCGGGGTTCAGCACAAAGGTGGCAGGAACCGGATGCTCGTCATCCTTCCAGGATTGCGCCGCGAGACACTGGGTGATGAAGTTGCCAAAATGGTTACGCAACCGCTGAGCGTCCTGGAGATCGGCGAGCGCGCTGCCGCCGCTGGCATTGGCGGTATACACCACCATGACCGGCATTACGCAACGGCCCGCCTCTTTTTCAATCTCACGTACCAGAGGAACGGTTTTGTGAATCGGGAGCGAATCATAATCAAGAAAGCCGTCGCCGTTTTTATCCACTTCCGCAGCCGGGACGGGGTCACCGCCGCCATCAAAACCATCGTATTTAAACAGGGCGCTGAAGGGGACGTCGCGGTATAGCGATACGGTGTCCGCCGCATTCACCGTCACGCCACCGTGGGCGAGATAGTTTGGCCAGCCTTTAACCTGCAAGGGAACGCCCTGAACAAACTCCAGGGTGATATGGTTGACGCTTTGCAACAGCCGCAGCGGCGCGTCCGGTTCACAGCGCCACGGCGTCCCGGAGAGATAAACCTCTGGCGCCTCAACGCTGTACTGGCCAGGAGCCATAGGCATCGCCAGCGTTTGCAGATGGGGAGTGCTCTCCAGCATCAGAGTATATTGATATTGCCCATAGCAGAACCGATAGCGCTGGGGCGAAACGCCCTCAGGCAAGCCCAGTATAGTGGCCTGAACCTCAACAAAATCATGGCTATCAACCTCCGTCTGCCGGAAACCGACGAGGACCTCTTTCGCCCCCCCTTGTTCAGGGGTAAAAATAGTCGGCTGGGCGGGAGTCGTCACCATCTGGTTATTGATAACCGCAGGTTGCAAACCCATCTGATAGCGGTGCCCCGCGGTAAGCCGGGTCACCAGCTGCATTTGATTGACGGGCATTGTCAGGGTTCTTTCGCAGACGCCAGATTCCGTCCACAGCTCAACCACCATTTCCGCGCCGATGAACTCAGGGGCATCGACAGTCAGGCGTACCGAAGCCAACGGTACTGGCGATTGATACGCAACCCGGCAGGTCTGGGCGTCATGGCCGGAAACAAGCTTAAGCGGATACGTCGATTCAACAGGCGCGATCCGCATATCATCATTGCACAGCTCCAGCACGGTGATAGCGTAATCGCCGGCGCTAAGATCGCCGATGACTAAAGCCTGTCCCCACTCGCCGGCAAAGCGTTGTGATGTTGCGTCTGGATAGCGCAGATCGATGGTCGGCTTGAGGGTTGTGCTTTCCGCCAACGGTGGAAACTGAATTTCAATCGTCCCCTGACGGCCAGGATCGTGCGCCAGGGTTGCGGTTAAGCCGCTCATCGTGACCGGAGTTTGGGTCGCGGAAAGAAAGAACTGCAGCTCGGCGCTGGCCCCGGCCGTCAGCCAGAACTCGCCATCATGATGAATGGTAATCGTATTTTTCTCGATGGGCCAACCGCCGTCGCTGCCCAGCGTCACGGGCTTATTGCCGAGCAAAGAACCGCTGAACGGGCTGTAAGGATCGGGATGCCCGCTGGCGGTAAACTCCAGCTTAAGTTGATTAAGATCGATAGAGTGGGAATAGAGATTGGTCAGCGTCAGGGTGACGCGCTGATACCAGCTGGTCGTACTCAGCTGGCTTGCCGCAATAACTATCCCTTCCTCTTCCTCAACCGCATCATCGCCCTGCTCTTGAGGTTCCGGAGCAACCTCATCCGTTTCCTCATCAGCAGGGATATTGTCTTCAGGTTCGGGCTTCAGGCTATCAGTATCATCATCGGCGGGAACTTCAGGTTCTGGCTCAACCTCATCTGCAGCGTCATCCGTTGTCTCGTCTTGTGCCGAAGAGGCCAGAGTTAATGTGAAGGTCGAGAGTTTTACCGGAACCTGAGTGGCGGCAAAACTGAAGAATAACGTACCGCTTTCGCCCGGCTGCAGTAACAGCTGCCGGCTGTTATTAATAATGATTTCATTGACGTCAACGGTCCCCTGTGATTTACCGCTTAACGTAAGAGGCATGTCCCCTTTGAGGGTACCGCCAAAATTTCCCCACGGATCCTGATGGCCGGACCCAGTAAAGCTAATGACCGCATGATTCATATCCACGGCACGGTTATTTTCATTGGTGATGGTTAACGTGATTTTTTGATACCAGCTATTCACATCGATCTGGCTGTTTTTAATCGAGACCGTCATTGACAACACTCCTCGTTCCCTGGTGGAAAAAGCCCCGGTTTTCCGGGGCTTGTATTGTTGAACTCAATCCTTTTCCTTTAATGAAAAGGATTAGTAAGCACCAAGGTCAGTCCACGCCTGGCCCGCAGCGCAGTTCAGATCCGGCTGGTCGCCCTGAGACCACCATTTCACCTGGTAGTTATGGCCTTTCCAGCTTACCGTTTCGAATGATCCCCAGTTCCCACCGTACACGGTAGCAGCATCCCACAGCGGGTAAGGCGTAGTCGCGTCATCCCCGGAAGTCTCATCTTCTGCCGGCGTGGTATCTTCTTCCGGCTCTACTGGCACAACGCTATCTTCCTCTTCCGGCTCAGGCTGAATCTGAGACGCAGCCGGAACGGCGACCAGCACGAAACGCTGCTGGGTAGAAGGCTCACCCCAGACATCCCGGACAAACAGGGTGAACTGGAAGTTGGTTTTAACGGAAACGTCCGGAACGACGAACTCGATCACGGGAACGGTTTTGTCAGCCACGGTGATTTCAGACGGAACCCCCCAGCTGAAGGTGATATCGTCTTTATCTTCGTCAGAGGATCCTTCACCGGAAAGCTGTACGGTAGAGCCGCCGACGACGCGCAGTTCAACGGCGGCTTTCGGCGCGTGGTTCACGTCGGTAGTCGCATCTTCTTCATCTGGTTCATCCGCCGGGTCGACGTTGATGCCTTCGAAATAGAACGGCTCCATATCGATAACTTCAGACGCTATTTCATAGCCCAGACCTTCACGGGCGGCGTTAACCAGCACGCCGTTGTCCTGGTCGATTGTCCAGGTGAACAGCGCGCCCAGGCCGAGGCTGGCGG